>OBEQ012335801.1_pt1 | contig 31861 bp, 35 predicted proteins | sample 1670901 | NCBI WGS metagenome assembly OBEQ01 (sample SAMEA104232315, study PRJEB22302) | groundwater metagenome | biome: forest; feature: aquifer; material: groundwater | place: USA | collected 2011-08-07 | depth 5.4 m | reverse complement strand
CCTTACGGCGAAGGATTGGCTATGTGTCGCAAGAGACGCAGTTGTTCACCGGGACAATACGCGAGAACTTGCTGTTTGTCCGACCTGATGCGACTGACCAGGATTGTGAGAATGCGCTCAAAAATGCCTCGGCTATGGGGATCATCGAACGCGGTGGCAAAGGGCTTGAAACAAGGATAGGCGAGGGTGGTATCAAGATATCAGGCGGAGAGCGTCAACGCTTGGCGATTGCTCGATCCCTTTTGCGTAATCCTGATTTGATTATTTTTGATGAAGCTACCTCTAGCTTAGATTCAATCACTGAAAAAGAGATTACGCAGACAATCAAAGATATCGCCATTTCAAAACCTGATCTGATCACGGTTATGGTGGCACATCGTCTTTCAACGATCGCACATGCTGACGTGATTTACGTCTTAGAAAAAGGCAAGCTCTCCGAATCGGGAACACATGCTCAACTTCTCGAAAAGCATGGGTTGTATGCCGCTCTGTGGCGCCAGCAAGTCGGCGAGGTGTAGAAATTTGACTTTAGCTACGAGTAATATTATGATATTAATCGTAGGCGCACTGTTAGGAGGGTTTTTGCAAAGTGTCTTATGTCAAGTTCACCCACAGTTTGGCCATGTAGCGTTATGCGATCAAGCGGGTGGGTTGGCTGCAATTCACGAGCCGAGCATTAATCTTGTTATTTGGCGTCGGCAAATAAAACCAGAGTTAGTCTTCTCAATTGACCAAGCTTCATACAATGAGCTTCCCGCGGAAAGATCATTGATCAATTTTCATTACAATATGCGCATAGATCAAACTGGTTGGCACGAGCTATTGCGCGGTGAGGTAGAGGAGCTAACTAAAGTGTTTAGAAGCTACACCAATTGTGGTCGAGCAAGTGCGGTTGGATATCGAGATCGAGGTTCAATTTGTTCGTCATTGCGGCAAGGTATAGCCCAGAAATTTCATCGGGATTCTGTTGGTAGCTATCGAATGCTTACGACGTGGCGGGGACCTGGGACTGAATGGTTGCCCGAGCAGAGACATCTAAAAGAACGCTGGGAAGGGCCGAATTATTTCATATCGCGTTTTCCCGTTCAACAACTCTTACGCGGTGAAGTGATGCTTATGCGAGGAGGTGTAATGGGAGCGACTATATTTCATCGATCTCCTCGGTTGGCTTGGGGTTCTCTGCGACTTGTTACCGTCTTTGACCCCTTGAGAGGTATTGTGGTTTAGCACTTTAGTTGCCTCGTATCACCTGGTACGGGGCTTTTAATTTTCTTATTTTTTAGATACGATAGATGTGACTATGGCAAAAACACAAACAAAAAATGCAGAGGGTGGGATTCAAGTGGCACTTGAAGGGCTGGAAAAGATTGTGCGCTGGTTTGAGACGCAGGAAGAGTTGGATTTGGAGGAAGGATTGAAAAGAATCAAAGAAGGCGCCGCTATAGCTAAAGATCTCAAAACCCGCCTGAAATCTGTCGAGAATGAATTTACGGAATTGAAAAAGGAATTGGAGTAGTAGGTGTGGCTTCGCAGATTCCTTCGGGAACTCACAAAACGGCCTCCAGCGGGCCGTTTTGCTATTCTCGTATAATACGATATAATATTTTAGTTTTTGTTGGAGGGTGGATGATTGTTCGGCGAGCTACAGCTGAATCAGTCGTGACTATCGGTCGTAAGATTGCGGCGGTATTTTGGTCGTTGCTGGTGGGAAGTTTTGCCGGATGGTTGTTTTATCTAGCTGGGGTGGAATTTCTCGCCGGAGGTATTTGGATGTTTGGCTTTAGTTTGATTTTTATCGGTGGTTGTCTTTTTCAGGCGGTTATTTTTGTTTTGTATCGAGCATTTAAAGGAAAGCGTACTCATTCCCAGACTGAAGAATAAGTCTGGGTTTTTGTTTAAAATGTGGTATAATAAGGGATATATGGCGATAACACCTGATATGCGGCAGAAAATTTTGATTGGGCTTGGGGTAGTCGCTTTTGTCGGTCTGGCCTGGGTTGGAAACTTCTATTTCCATTACTTGCAGGGGATTTGGCCGGCTCTACGTCCGGCGCCCTCTGATCTGGTGGATACGCTGCCATCGGTCACTCCTGTACTATCTGGAGGACAATCTGTGGCGCCTCTGCCATCTCCAAATATCCCGTTGAAATTACCGCCCGGATTTTCGATTGCTTTGTTTGCTAAAGATCTGCCGAATGCTCGGGTGATTGTCTTCGATGGCTTTGGAAACGCTTGGGTGAGTCAGCCATCCCAGGGTACGGTTTCAACGCTTGAGATTCAAAACGGCGTCGTGACGCACCAGCATGTGGTTTTTAAAGGTTTGAATAAACCACACGGCTTGGCTTTCGATCCGCAAGACAAAAATATTTTGTATATTGCCGAAGAGAGTAGAATCGTCCGGGCGCATTTGTACTCGGATGCTCCGCTTGAAAAGATCGTCGATTTGCCGACAGGGGGGAATCATTTTACTCGTACGATTGAATTTGGTCCGGACGGCCGATTGTACATTGCTGTAGGCTCTACCTGTAACGTCTGCAATGAAACTGACTGGCGACGAGCTAAGATTTTGGTGATGAATAAAGATGGCTCTGGGCTGAAAGAGTACGCCAAGGGTTTGCGCAACAGCGTATTTTTCCAGTGGAATCCTGATACCAAAGAAATGTGGGCGACTGAAATGGGTCGTGACTTGTTGGGCGATAATATTCCACCTGATGAAATTAATATCATCCGTGAGGGACAGAATTACGGCTGGCCAAATTGTTATGGCCAAAATATCCACGACGATAGCTTCGATAAAAATACCTATATCCGCAATCCTTGCCAAGAACCTTTTGAACAACCAAGCAAAATTGATCTTCAGGCGCATTCGGCACCGTTGGGACTCGCATTCATCCCTGCCAATAATTGGCCAGCCGAATATCGCAAAGGCCTTTTGACTGCGTTCCATGGTTCTTGGAATCGGAGTACGCCGACCGGATATAAAGTAGTTTGGTTTTCAAAATCGGCAGATCAATATATTCAACACGATTTCATAACTGGCTGGTTCCCGCCTGGCGGGAAAAGTACTTCGGCAGCCCTGGGTCGTCCGGTTGACTTGGTATTCGGCCCAGGTGGAGCCCTGTATATTACCGATGATAAAGCTGGCGTCGTCTATCGAGTCGTGTACTCTCCGGCAACTCCACAACCGACTGTTCGCTGTACACCACGGCCTGCCTGCCTTGATGCCAAGCCACGCTGTCTCCCGCCAGAACCGGCCGAGGGTTGGTGTCCAACGCCAAGCCCGATTGTGGGCTCCTGTTGAGTCGGGGGATGTTCTGGCGAACTTTGTTATGATCCAAAAAATGGCGAGATGGCCTCAATTTGCGTCTATCGTCCAGAAGATGTCTGTTATCTTGGATCTAAATGTGAACGTCAGTCTGATGGTCAATGTGGTTGGACGGTGACCCCAGAGCTCCAGCAGTGCCTAGATTCCTACGCCCGATAGTTATGGATCTTAAGAAAATACAAAAGAAAAGAAAGCGGGCCGAGACAATTTTGAAAGCACTCAAAAGAGTGGCGCCGAATGCGAAGATGGTTTTAAAGCACTCAAACAACTGGGAGCTTTTGGTGGCGGTGCAGTTGTCGGCGCAATGCACCGATAAGAAAGTAAATGAGGTGACTGAAAAATTATTCAAGAAATATCGGAAACTTGATGATTACGTGAGGGCAAAGCAAACAGGTTTTGAAAAAGATATCTATCAGACGGGATTTTACAGAAATAAGGCCAAGAATATTTTGGCGGCGGCTAAGTTAATTAAAACGAAATTTTATGGACAACTGCCGCGTACAATGGCGGAGATGCTAACCATTCCTGGCGTTGCCCGCAAGACTGCCAATGTGGTTTTGGGAAATGCTTACGGAGTAGTTGAGGGCATTGCCGTGGATACACACGTGCGGCGATTGGCTAAGCGCCTTGGCCTGACGAATCACACTGATCCGGTTAAAATAGAGAAAGACCTGATGGGTCTCTTCCCTAAGAAAGAGTGGTTTAAGCTGACGTATCGGCTGATTGATTACGGCCGGCAGTACTGCCCAGCTAAAAAACACAACCACATGGCATGTCCGTTAGCTAAATTTGATATACTAAAGAGATGAGAAATGGGGGATTTTATTTTTTGCTCGTTGGCCTTGTGTGCGCGGTAATTTTTTACGCTTATGATCATGGTGGGTTTTCAAATATCTTCAAATTCCAGACGCCAAATTCGACGACGCGTACGCTCAATAACGGCAGTGAAAAAATTGAGGTACTCCAAGTCGGATCAGGGCGGATTGTCCATAACGGCTCTGTGGCGACCATCCAATATACGGCGCATTTGGAGAATGGCCGAGAGTTTGACGCAACTGACCCCGACAAGCCACTAGCGGTAACACTTGGCACCGGGGATGTAATGCGAGGTCTAGAGGAAGGTTTGAAGGGAATGCAGGTGGGTGAAAAACGGCGACTCACCATCGCGCCTGATTGGGCCTTTGGTCCTGGTGGCGATGTGAGCTTGGGTGTACCGGGCAATACGGTGGTGATCTATGAGATAACTCTTCTTAGTGTGCAGTAATAGAAATAAAAACCCCGCCATGGCGAGGTTCAAAGCTTGAGGCGGAATTTACTGGTGTCTCGAAGTTCAAAGCCCAGTTTTTTATATAATGCATGGGCGGCAACGCGACTCGAATGACTGGTGAGATCGAGGTAGCTTAGGTGCCCAACTTTTGCCAAGGCGATGAGGCGTTCCATGAGTTCGCGGGCGATGCCTTTGCCTCGGAATTGTTCATCAACCACTACGTCTTCAATCAATCCAAGGCGACTACTCATCTTCGTAACGACGATCAGCGTTGCCATACCCACAATGCGGCCTTGTCTTTGTCCGGCTTGTGGGGGGCTGGTATCGCGGGCAATTACGATAGCTCCGGTTTTTAATATTTCTACGAGCGAATGAACGGTGATTAATTCATGATGCTGAGACAGCTGGTCAGCCAGGTGATTGAGATCCTCCATGTCTGCGTGAGTGAGATTGCAAGTCGAAGACAGCCGCTGGTAGCCTATATCCATGCATCCTCCTTGTAAAACGACAGATTTGATTATACATACTTTATAGAAAAGTAAAACCCCATCTCCGGAGGTTCAACCTCCGGAGATGGGGTGGGTTAGCGGCTTGCCGGCCAGACTTTGCGATATAGAGTGACCAGGGCCAGGAGTCCCAGAAGTGATCCGACCACCTTGAGCCACCAGATGGTCACCGTGATGGCGCCGAAGATCGATGCTCCGATCGCAAAGAGCATCACGCTCAAGATCGAACAAACGATTATCATGCTCATTTCAGCCCCCTTAGGCTTAAGCTTGTATATCAATTATAACACAAAGTTAATATTTTTGCAAGTACCCGGGAATATGTCAAAATAGCCCAATTATGGCTATTATCGCGCACTTAGATATGGATGCCTTTTTTGCCGCTATCGAAGAGCGGGATAATCCGCAATGGCGTGGTTTTCCCATTGTGGTTGGGGCGGATCCTAAGGGCGGTAAGGGTAGGGGTGTGGTTTCGACGGCTAATTATGCAGCCAGGAAATTTGGGATTCACTCGGCTATGCCAATTTCACAGGCTTGGCGCGCAGCGCAGGAAGGGAAAAAGAACGGTGGTTCTTTCGGCTTAGCTCAGGATAAAATGGAAACTATTTTTCTTCCCGGGAGTATGCGGCATTATGGAGATGTGTCGCGGAATGTCATGGCTATTATCGAGAGGCATACCAATGTAGTTGAGCAGGTGAGCGTGGATGAGGCGTTTATAGATTTGAGTTTTGCAGGATCATTTAAAAAAGCCGAGGCGATTTGTCGCAAGATAAAAAATGAAATTAAGAAAAAAGAACGACTAACAGCTTCGATTGGATTGGCGTCTAATAAATTGGTAGCGAAGATCGCTTCAGACATGCAGAAACCGGACGGGTTGACGATGGTATTACCCCAGCAAATGGAAGATTTTATGAAACCGCTGGCCTTGCGTAAAATTCCGGGGATCGGACCCAAGGCACAAGTTCAGTTTGAACGGAAAGGAATACGAATAGTGACCGATGCATTGAAACTGACCGAAGCTGATCTGTATGACATGATGGGCGAGTGGGGTTTGGAGTTGTATGAAAAATTGCGTGGCCAGGGTAGCGATGAAGTAGTGACTGAATCGGAAGATGCCAAATCAATCGGCGAGCAGACGACTTTTGATGAAGATACATTGAGCATACAGCTTATAGCGGAGAGCCTAGAACTTATGGCCGAGAGTATCATCTATTCACTTAAAAAAGATGACTTTGCTTCATATCGACGGGTAGTCCTGACGGTCAGATTTGAAGATTTTAAAACAGTGACTCGAAGTCACACACTTCCTGAATCGGCCGATACCTTGGCGGTACTAAAAAGAGAAATGATGCGAATGCTATTGCCATTTCTTGATCGTCGTGAAAATCCAGAAAAAAAGAAAATCCGCCTGGTTGGCATTCGGATAGAGCAACTAGAGCCTAGAACCTAGAACATTTTTCTGTTACTATTCATTTATGGTTTGGGCAATTATTCTTACATTTCTAGCACTACTGATTGGGTTGGCGGGGGTGGTTCTGCCGTTTTTGCCTGGGGTGCCGATTGCTTGGCTGGGGTTGTTTGGGTTTGGCTACTATACGCATTTCACTGATGTGTCTGTTCGAGCTCTCTGGATCTTTGGCGGCCTTACCATATTGTCATTTCTGATTGACTTTTTGGGTCCTATTTTTGCAACCAAGATGCAACACGCTTCTGGGTATGGGACGAAGGGCGCTTTTTTAGGCACTATTCTGGGTGTGGCCGTACTTGGACCGATCGGTGTAGCGGTCGGTCCGTTTATCGGAGCCTTTCTGGGGGAACTACTGGCTGGCGCATCAGCTGAACAAGCCTATCGGGCGGCTTTTGGCGCACTGACGGGTTTTCTGATTGGCTCGGCGGCGAAGGCTGCTATTGTTGCAGCTATGATCGCGTACTTGGCGGTGGTGTTGCTGTTTTAACTCTGGACGTGATAGGATTCTATAATCCATCTTCTAGATTTTACTATGGCTAAAAATACCAAACCTACAGTTTTTAAACGCAGTCCCATCGTCATTGTTAAGGATTTTATTGGGATTGAAGTGCTGGCGGGATTGGTGTATATCCTAGCCGGTTTTTTGTTTTATTACGCCAAGTTGTATCGGAGTTTGCCGGTCTCACAGTATGTTTCGTATCAAATTGCGCAGGCTATCTTTTTGTTTGGCGCCGAGACCTTTTTGATTATGTATGTTTTTTTCCGGTGGCATCGAGAGAGCTTCAGTGTAGTTGAGCAGCAGCTCATCCATCGGCAGGGCGTTCTGTGGCGACAGAAGATGGCTATCTCACTTTCTACCGTACACACGATTTCGTATAGGCAGGGTCCGCTAGGGAAGTTGGTTAAGTACGGAACAATCCAGCTCATTGATCCGGCACTTGCTAAACCGATTTCATTTCGACATATTCCTGATCCGCAGGATGTGGTTGCGGTGCTTACCCAAGCTCAAGCTGGCCGCCAGCGGACAGAGACGCAAAAGGGCGAGGCCAGCGTTCCAGCCGGTAAATTTTTAAAATTAGATTCGCAAGGCGTTCTAACAGTAGCGGAACATGAAGGTTTGGAGTTTAAAAGCACTTTTCGCTGGGATATGCGGGCCAATCGAGTTAATAAGGATTTGGAAAAATCGGCTATGAAAACGGTAGCGGCCTTTCTCAATACGCGGGGAGGACACTTAGTCATTGGCGTCGATGATACTAAGAATGTAGTGGGTATGGAGCTCGATTATCAGACGCTCGGTAAGCCAAATGGCGATGGATTTGAAAATCATTTTTCGCATATTTTTCATAATATGATTGGAGCTGAATTTCGGCAATTTGTACGGCTGACACAGCAGAAGCAAGATGATAAGGAGTATTGCGTCGTGGCCGTGGCCCCGGCTCCTCGACCGGTATATTTAAAATCTGATGAGAACGAAGAATTCTATATTCGTACCGGCAACGGCACTACTTCACTAAAATTCTCTCAAGCGGCTGGATATATTGAAAATAGATTTCGGAAAAGAAAGTAGAAGGCAGAAAGCAGTAGGCAGTAAGCAGAGGGCGGAAATACAGAATATGAAAATTATTGTTAAGGTTAAGCCAAGCTCTAGGCGAAATGAAGTCAAAATGATTGAGGAGGGGGAATATGAAGTTGCGACTACAGCGACGCCGGAGAAAGGCAAGGCCAATCAGGCGGTGATCGATCTTTTGGCTGAGCATTTTGGTATCGCTAGGTCCCGTATCGGTATCCTAGCCGGCCACACCTCTCGCTCAAAAATCATTGAAATCAAATAAAAATCCCGTAAGGGATTTTATTCTCTACTTATTCTACCTTTAGGGTTCCCGTCATGGACGGATGAAAACTGCACTTATATGAATAGGTTTTGCTTTGGAGGTTTGCGGTGTCGAGGGTGAATGGCTGGGAGGAGATGCTTCCAGAATCCCAAGCCCCGCCAATGTCAGTAGCGGTGTGTGGAGACGAGTCTTTGTTGGTAAATATCACCATGTCGCCCTTATGTACAGTCAGATTACTTGGGCTGAAAGTAAAGTTTTGTATGGTGACCTGATGGGTCTGAATTTCGCCGGGCACCGGGGTTGGAGTCGGTGTCACTTGGCGTTGGATCACCTGGATGGAACTGGTGGCCTTGGGCGTGGGGGTGGGGGAAGGAAAAGGCTTTGTAGTTATGTGAGGTGATTGAGAAACCACAGGAAGCGCCACGGGACTTATGGATGTTTCTGGACTTTCAGTTGGTGTAGTGACTGGACGAGAAGCAGTTTTGAGATAAAGGCCGACACCGACTAAAACCACCAATACAATTAATGAGAGAGGAAGTATTTTATTCATAATCCTCATATGATAAAGGATTTTTAGTTTCGGCACAAGCTTGTTGTGGTATACTGGATATGACGAATGCATATTGTTTCTCAAAACTCATCGGCTTATGCACTGCGCTTTGACATGGGCGAAGAACTTATTACTGGGTTGAAGGATTTTTGCCAGCAGTACCAAATTACCGGCGCTTGGATTTCCGGAATTGGCTCGTCCGCCCACTTCGTTTCAGCGTGCTATAACTGGCACACAAAAATGTACGAAGACCATATTATTTCAGAGCGACTTGAGGCAACAGCTTTGACTGGTAATGTCGCTCGAATGAAAAGTGAAGCGGTAGTGCATCTTCACGGTGTTTTTGGCGATCAGGAATTAGTTGCTAAAACCGGACATATAAAAAAACTCGTTGTTTCAGCTACCTGCGAGATTCTTCTTACACTTTTACCGGGTGGATTGAAGAGAGATCGGGATGCCGCCACCGGATTGAATTTGCTGAAATGATTGCAGTGTGGATATTGGTGATGGGTCGGGATGGTATGATTGAGGATGGTATTCCCTCGACGATCCCCACAGTGCCCTCGGTGTCATTCTGGACGTGTTCAGCCGGAGACAAAAGGCCAATTGGCTTCGTGGGGGTGGGGCGCAGAGGATGATCTTTTTCGCTGGAAATGTCGAGCTTGTAGCTACGCTTGGCGCGATGTACATCAAGCGGAGGATGACGAAGAATGATAAAACCCGAGCGTTAAGCTCGGGGTCCTTTTTTACTTACCGATCCTGTTTTCGTCACTAAGATATCAAGAATTTCAGCGGTAAATCGCTCGATCATTTGTTCCGCCGGTAACGTGGTAGTATCCACGAGTCGGAGTTGAGGATTGGCTACGCTTAACTCCTCAAAGGCATTGCGATACCGTTCAACGGACGCCGTGACACTGACCGGATTGGTTGATTGGCCTAGTCGACTAGTAGCCGAAATTTTTAGGGCACGTTCCATAGCCACTTCGGCTTCACATGTGACGAAATACGAAATATCCACCCGATCTTTCCAAAAAGGGGCGAGGAAGAAATTCTGATAGTAGGATTTTTGTTCAACGGTGAGTTTGCCTTTTTCCTGCCAGTAATTCATCCAGACGTAAGCATCGTAAATGCCGCGATCGAGAATAATAACATCGTGATTGTGTCGCCAGGATTCGTCCAGGAGAATACTTAACGCGTATATGCCGGTGCGGATGTTGTATTCCGGCGTAGTGCGGGGTATGTGCTGGATGACTTCGGCGCCTTCTTGGGGGATGCCGACATGCAGGCCGAAGCGCCTTAAGAAGGTATACAATTCCCGGATAGTGGTAGTTTTACCGGCATCAGGCGATCCGGTAAATTCAATGAAGAACGGGCGGGGGAATTGAATTTGATCGTAGCGTTGGGGACTGCGAAGATAGTCGAGAATTTTTTTAGCTTTCTTTTCAAATACTTCTTCGGATTTTTTTGCGGACACGAAACTCCTTGTGAAGGATCAATCTTTGAACTAGTATACACATAGTATATGGATACACATGTGGACAAACTAATCGGCCTTGATTTAGATGGCGTATTGCTTGACCATACGGCCACGAAGATTCAGTTGGCAGCCAAGTACGGTATCGATTTGAAGTTGGAGCAAACACCGTCGGACGTAATGGCGCTAGCTGTTCCTGACGACATTCGACATCAGTTGCAACGAGAACTTTATGATGACCCGGTGATATCCTACCAATCACCCTTAATGCTTGGTACGCCGGAAGCGCTACGAGCGCTGAAAGATCAGGCGGTGCCTTTTGTGCTGATTACGCGTCGGCACAATCCCGCGCATACGTTGGAGCTTTTGAAATATCATGACCTTTTGCCAAAACACTTTGCCTTAGAGCATATCCATTGCGTGAAGAGTAAGGAAGAAAAAAACACCATTGCGGTTAAGTTGGGTGTAACGCACTACTTAGACGATGAGCAAGGGGTGCTCGATGTAATGCATGATGTCCCGAATCGATTTCTTTTCGATGTATATGGTATTTCTCCAAAAGCACCCTATCCGCGCATTGCCTCTCTAGCCGAATTTATTGAAAAGATTTAGTTGAAATTCTATTTTCTAGTCTTATGTATCCATTCCGCACCCGCTTTTCAAAAGATATTTTAACGGAGTTTTTTCCACCAACACGAAAAACCAAACGTACGCGAGTGGTGATTTTGTGCGATGGCATGCCGAGTATGCCGATTAAAAAAGATCTCCTGGAGTTCCTATCGCGTAAGGGCTACTGGGTGTTCTATCCGCGCTATCGAGGATCTTGGGAGAGTGGGGGATTGTTTTTTGCCAAATCGCCGGATCTCGATATTATCGATGTAATTGAGGGCCTATCGAAAGAATTTTCTGAATCCTACGCTGGCCAAAAATTCAGACTCAAGCCAGATGAAATTATCTTAGTGGCCTCGAGTTTCGGTGGAGCAGCAGCGCTTTTGGCTAGTCGGGATTCGCGAGTCACAAAGGTCGTAGCTTTTTCGTCGTTAGTCGACTGGACAGCCAAATCAGATGAGCCATTTGATTTTATGGAGCGATTTGTACCCGAGGCCTTTGGCATGGGTTATCGTATTTCAAAAAATGGCTGGCAGAAAGTGAAATCAGGCCAGTTCTTCAATCCAGTAACACATGTGAAAGAAATTGTGGGCAAAAAAACACTTATGATTCATGCCCAAGATGATACGGTGGTTTTCTGGAAACCAGTTCAGAAGTTTGCCAAGCAAGTAGGCGCAGATCTTTGGCTTCTAAAAAAAGGAGATCATATGGGCTTAAGCACAATTATGAAGAATAGATTTTGGAAAAGGGCCGTTAAGTTTTTGAAATAGTTCCATGATTACGGCTAAAAAATTTCAAAAAATTGTTTTTGATTATTTTCGCAATCATGGCCGAAGATTGCCTTGGAGAGAGACAATTGATTCATATGCGATCTTTGTTTCTGAAGTTATGCTTCAGCAAACGCAGGTGGATAGGGTAGTGTCAAAATACCAAGCCTGGCTGAAAAAATTCCCGACTTGGCGATCACTGGCTAAGGCGTCGGCAGGGGAGGTGCTACGGATGTGGCAGGGGTTGGGGTATAACCGGCGAGCGCTTAATTTGAGGCGAGCAGCTGAAAGAATAATGCAGGAGTACGGAGGAGAACTGTCGGATGATGTTGAGCTATTAAAAAAACTTCCTGGCGTAGGTCCGTATACTGCCGGAGCAGTTTTAGCCTTTGCCTTCAATAAACCAGTACCAATCATTGAAACCAATATCCGCCGTGTCTATATCCACCACTTCTTCCCAGAAAAGAAAAAAGTTTCTGACTCTGAAATTCTGAAACTAGTCACTAGCCACTTACCACTAATCACTTCTCCCCGCACCTGGTACTACGCCCTAATGGATTACGGTTCACACATGTCAAAGATAGTAAGTAATCCAAACCGCAAATCAAAGCACTACGCTAAGCAGTTGAAATTCAAAGGGTCAAGGCGACAAATTCGGGGTGCCATTTTGCGCCTTTTAGCTCAAAATGGCAGCACAACTAAACAAAAAATTAAAACTGAGTTTAATGGCACATCCCATAACATCGAGGAGATCCTAAAAGAACTAGAGACAGAAGGATTCCTAAGGATAAAGAAATCAAAAATTATTATACAATAAAAATTCAAGTAACAAGGGTGCCCCTTGTATAGATAAAAAGTGTGGTGTAATGGATTTTAACTATTAAAAAATCCCCGAGGGTGACTCGGGGAGTGGAGGCTAGTTGGTTAGTTTGTGGTGAAGGTGTGGATTGGGCGATTCTGCTGGTGTACCGGCTTCTTGCAGGAGGTGTTCGATGTGACGGTCGGTGTTAACTTGGTTGCGATCCCAGCTTTCTGCAACCTGTTCAGCTACCACGTCAACGGGGAGATCAAGGTTACGTGCCAGTATGGTCGTGTCGGCAGAATCCAAGCGGTGCATAAGAGCCCGTACCGCCTCTAGGGTGGCCTCAACCTCATCTCGAGCGGTATTAGCTTCAGTATATTGGCCAGCTCGTCGGCAGAGTTCGAAAAATTCAATACGACTGGCGCAATCATGTTCATACGCTTCAATCTCGATAGTGGCTGCCTCGAATCTTGCCAAATCATCTTTGATTTTTTCAGCTGAAGAACTTTCAGTTGCCAGGAGCGCTTCCGCTTGTTGGACCAGGCGGGGTCGTTGACTATTTTTTTGGATAAAAGCTACGATGTCGCGCTGGAGCCCCAGCTTCGCTGTGAGATCCTTGCCAAGTCTATCCCTTTTACCTTCAATCAACTTTCGACTTGCTACGATTTCTTCCCGCTCGATAGCACGGAAGCTCGAAATAGCAGTTTCAAGCGGTGTAGTCGCTGGCGCAAGTGAGGGATCGGCAAGGTAGAGAATGCCTCGTATTAAGGTACCGATAGTTGTTAGGGTCATGAATACTGGCCAAAAAAATGCCATCTTCCTTTCGTAGCTGGTGGATTCTCGGGGGATTTTAATACCAACCTCAAGAAGCGTATAGTCCTTAGGAGTTGGCAAGTCTAATCGTGTGCATCCGTAGAATTCTCTATATTCCCATGCTTTTTTCCTAAGGTTCCAATATCCAAAGGATTGTGGCCAGAGTATTAACCGCTTAACCTTGCCCCAAAATCCAAGCTTCTCAGTGGGCGTGTCATTATACATCTCATTCTTAGCCGCACGTCCCCACCAGTATCCGATGAATGGGTAGATGATAGCTCCGGCTACTGCAAAGAATGAAATAGAGGCATAAGGATGGCTGGGGCTCAAAGACCAGCCCATTAAAGAAACTCCCAAGGAGTAGAGTGTCGCTAAAGCGATAATAGGCGCGCCATCGTTATCCATGTGCATGCAGACCTTCTTGGTAATGTGCTGCGCATATAATATATCATTAATATAACTATGTCAATAATTTGAAAGATACTGATTTTCTGTTAGTATTTTCTCTAGCAGCTAGAAGCTGTCCCTCCTATGATAAATTACGATGATTTCTCAAAAATTGAATTGAAAGTTGCCAAGGTTTTGAAGGCCGAGCGGGTGGAGGGTTCGGAGAAGCTACTGCGGCTTGACGTTGATTTGGGTGAAAAAAATGAAGCAGGGGAGGCGGTTTTTCGACAAGTTGTTTCCGGTATCGCCAAAGCCTACGAACCAGAGGCGATGACCGGAAAAGAAATTATTATTGTAGCTAATCTCGAACCACGCAAACTCATGGGCCTTGAATCCCAAGGCATGCTTTTGGCGGCTAGCGCCCCAGAGGGTGGGCTACCAGTGCTTTTAGTGCCCGACAAAGAAGTCTCACCAGGTTCTGGTATTAAATAAAATTCGCCCAACGGGGCGAATTTTGATATACTCAATATCGTTATGAAAACATTTACGCAAAGTGTTTACGATGTGGTAGCTAAAATCCCTCGCGGGAAGACCATGACTTACAAAGAGGTGGCGATGCAGGCCGGTCGACCGGGCGCCTATCGGGCGGTGGGGAATATTATGCATAGAAATCCCGATACGAAGCGGGTGCCATGTCACCGGGTGGTGCGATCTGACGGAACGCCGGGGGGTTATGCCAGCGGAACCAAAAAGAAAATAGCTATACTGAAAAAAGAAGGAGCGATACATTAAATTAAAAATGTAAAGTGAAAAATTTACCGTTAATAACAACAAAAAGAAATACATATATTTTGGGGTGGGTGGCGCTGGGAGTTCTGATTCAATTTTTTATCCACGCCTCAATAGAGCTGTTCTATATGGGTTTGCTTTTAGATAACTTTGACCACTGGGGGTTTGGATTATCTTGGAATACTTGGTTTTTGATTCATCACGTGCTTTCGTTGGCTTTAGTAATCGCTGGCGTTATTATTGGATACCGTCAGGGAATTTATTGGTATAAACGTATGTACGAGAAAGGGAAACTCTCTCATCCGGTGAAGTTTTAGATTTTGGAAAAATGAAAAGCCCCGTCTCCGGGGCTTCCTTACTGGTCGTCTCTGCGCGGGGCTGTTTGCAATGTGGCTACGTTTTGATGGCGATCGAGTGGATGAAGGCAGAGGGTATGCTGACGGGATCAATTATCCCATGAAAATGCAACGTAAACTCGGCCCGACTTCCTCCTGGCCGATTGGCTATGGCAGTCGGCGTCAGAGAGAGTTTCCCTTCAAGATCCGATATGATAGATGTGCTATGGAAAGGGAGCACATCTGCGACTCCACTGATTCTGAACCCATCGAGCGTGCGGTGTATCGGGCGATTGAGGGTCAGGTCAACTCTCATCTCAAACCTCCTTGTTGGTTAGTAGCGACAAATCATTATATATTATATTTTTAATTAAGTCAAACAGCTGAAGCGCTGTCTCCGTAAGAATGTAAAAGCTCCGGTATACGGAGCTAGGGTTCAGGCAGGGAAGATTTTTATCTTTGCTATTTCTTGTTTGGCCTGTTGAAGGGCTTCGGCCTCCATTCTTTTTTTATCTCGCTTGAGACGCTTAATGCGAGCGTCTCGATCTTCATCTCTCCATGCGTCTGCTTCATCTTGTTCTTTAAGATCTTCGAGCTCCAAACAAACGCTTTGGTATTTATTATTTTCTGCAAGAATTCTACTGCAATGAGCGAGCGCTTGAGTAGAAATGATACCGTTAATTCTTTGTTCCTGATTGTCCAGCATTTCGGTATAGGAACTAGCAGCTGTTGCGAGGGCATTGTGGCGTAACTGGGCATTGCGGTGGATATCACGAAGTCTGCGTGCTTCTTTACTGAAAAGCGACAAGATCCAAAGGATGAGACGACGAGTCATTGGCGGTGCCAGATATTCGCTCTCAATCTTTGTTTCAAGCACAACCAGGGATGCGCGAATACGCAGGATGTGCTTCTCGGCTTCAGTGACTAGGGCATCAAACTCACTTCGTTGTTCTCTAAAGAGTTGTTCGTTTATTCGAGCGAGAATCGGAGCAAGATTTTTAAAATCTCGTTCAACGCGGATGAGATTTTCAGAAGCTGATTCGACGCTGGCTATGATGTCATCCGAGTAATCATTTGTGAAAGATTCGGGCTCTTCGCTTACTTGTGGAAGATCAGTACCCGTTGTTATGAATGCTGATCCTGGGATGGGTCGCTCCTTCTCCATGTCAGTCCTCCCTGAACGGTAAACATCACGCAATTATAATAACATATTAATAATATTAAATCAAGATGCTATAGTTTTTTGCCCCCTTTGATTTTAATGAAAAAAATATTAGACTTGGGCATGTCCATTTCTCTTCTTATTTTTTGGATTGCGGGAGTTTCGGCAGTGACCTTGGCGGGAAGTTGGTATGCCCGACGCTATGGCAAACCCGACATGCTGATTGGTTTGTACGTGTGTTTTATTTTAGTGGCCCAGCTTTTGGCTACCAAAGTAGCGGCATTTGATTTGGGATTCCAGACGTTTTATGGGCCGGCTGGGGTAATCGTGTTTGCGGTGTCATTTCTTCTGACGGATATTATTAATGAGAAGTTCGGAAGGGCAGAAACGCAGCGGATGATCTTTATTGGATTTATCTCCCAAGTAGCTATGACATTTTTCTTTTGGCTAGGTGTTAAACTTTCACCGGCGCCGTTTTGGAATATCCAGGATGTCTGGTCGGGGATTTTTAATGCGGTGCCGCGGATTACGCTAGCCAGTTGGACTGCTTTTCTTGTTTCTGAAAATTTCGACGCCTATGTATTTGCTTGGTTTAAGGAACGAACTGGTGGTCGACATCTTTGGATGCGCAATGTGGTTAGCTCAATCCCAGCGCTTACCCTGGACAGCTTTATATTTATCCCGATCGCTTTTTTTGGCGTATTACCGCTGTGGCCATTGATTTGGGGTCAACTCTTGGTTAAGTGGCTGGTGGGTGTGGTGTGCGTTCCATTCATGTATTTAAAACGAGCAGTGCTGGGTGGAGTTCGCTGAAATTCCGCCACCTCCGTCGTTCTGAAGGCAAATTCATTGTCGCCGTACCACAACAGTACGTCTCCGCAGAATTTGTCTTCACGCCTAGGATCTGGCGTTTTTCAGCAAACTCTGGTGGATATAAGGCACCTTTCACTTTATGTCATAAAATGATATGATGATTTGACTATGGAAAATCAAACAATTACTCAAAAACAGCTCCCGCGCGACGTGTTCTTGTACCTTTTAAATATCATTACATTGGGTATGGCTAGTATCAATTTCGGGGTGCTTTTGTTCCAGTTCATTAATATCTATTTGCCGGATGTTCTGGATCGCTACACATCGGCTAATGCATATGATGACTCAATTCGCTGGGCGGTGGCTACGTTGATTATTATATTTCCTGTATATGCGTGGACAATGCGTTTTCTCGATCGGGATGTGGTGGCAAATCCGGAGAAAAAAGAACTCAAGGTTCGTAAATGGCTTTTGTATTTGGCGGTATTTATTACGGCACTTATTATTATTGGAGACTTGGTGGCGGTGATGTACACATTTTTAAATGGCGAATTAACTGCCCGATTTGCGGCTAAAGTTGGCGTTATCTTACTCATTGCCGGTTCGATATTCTATTATTACCTCAATACACTACGAGATCACCATCAAGCGGCTTTGAAGTTTCTGGCCAAGGCAACCATTACCGTCGTTAGCATTTCAATGGTTGCCGGACTTTTTATAGCTGGCTTGCCACAGAATCGCCGTATCCAGCAGATAGATGAGCAGCGAGTGGGCGATTTGCAGAATATTCAAAATCAGATCGTCTATTACTGGCAGGCGAAGCAAAAACTCCCCACGGACTTAAACGATCTAAAGAGTGATATAAATGGGGTGACTATACCGACAGATCCGGAAACGAAACAGTCATACGATTATGCCGTGCTTGGAGCACTCAAGTTCAAGCTGTGCGCAACGTTTAAGTCGGATGGTACCGTTAGCGATGTATCACGACCGATTCCGGTATCTATTGATGGTACGACTGAAAATTGGAGTCACGGAGTTGGCAATGTCTGTTTTGAACGCACGATTGATCCGGATCGGAATCCTCCACTCGGTAAACCCGTACCCTTGCGATAGTATGTCTGCGCGTAAGCAACCTAGCAATCTCCTCCGGTATTAGAATTATTTACCCATGAAAGCTGTTTTTGTTTTTCTCATCACCTTTGTTTTGATTGGCGGTGCCGGATGGCTGTTTTGGCGTCAGACGCAGGATATTAATAATTTGGCAGCCAACCTAGCGACGCTGACTGGATCACATACCCCTGCGCCGATTGCAAAAAACGCACCTGCCGGTACAACCGATCCAAGCCGTGTCGTAACATTTCCTGACGGGCTCAAGGTAGAGGATTTGCTGATCGGGCCGGGATTAGAGGTGCGGGCGGGGGATCTTATTTCGGTACACTACATAGGTACGCTAGCCGATGGTAAAAAATTTGATAGTTCCTATGACCGCAATGAACCCCTAGTGACTATTTTGGGGGCTGGTAAGGCTATTAAAGGCTGGGATCAAGGCATCTCTGGCATGAAGATTGGCGGCAAACGACGGTTGATTATTCCTCCTGATTTAGCTTATGGAGAAAAGGGCTTTGAGAATCTGATTCCACCCAATGCAACGATAACCTTTGAAATTGAACTATTGGACGCGCGATCAGCAACAACAGCCGGAGCAAAATAGAACTTTTAGATTTAACCAATTTCATTGTTGAAAGATTCCGTTTGCGCCTCACCGTACCTTCAGTACGGCTCACCGCATACTCATCTTTCGCCGCGAACTTGGCTAAATCTAAAATTTCTGCGGATGATATAAATGGAAAATAAATTTCTCACATTTCCCGAACATTTTTATTGGGGGGCGGCTACATCTGCTCATCAGGTCGAGGGGGATACCAACAACGACTGGATGGTGTGGGAGAAGTCAGATGAGCGGCTTTTGTATCTTAAGGAGGAGGGGAGGGACACCGCCGGATTTATTTCGGGCAAAGCGGCTGACCAGTATCATCGCTACCAAGAGGATTTTGATATCGCACATCACTTGGGACACACGATGCACCGGCTTTCGGTGGAATGGTCACGTATAGAACCACGTGAAGGGGAGTTTGACAAGTCTGGAATACAACATTATCTTGAAGTAGTCAAGTACCTCCGACAACAGGGGATGGAGCCGATGGTAACCCTATGGCACTTTACGACACCACAATGGCTATCGGTCAAGGGTGGCGTGTTAAGTCCGCAATTTCCGGAGCTCTACAAAAGGTTCATATCTCAAGTTGTGGATAACTTAAAGGGGGAGGTCAAGTACTGGGTGACCTTCAACGAGGCTACTACCGTGTATGCAGGGCTGGCATATCGACAAGGAGTGTGGCCACCACAGCACAAGAGCGTGCAAGAATGGCGGCAATATCGCAAATCAATTCGAGCGACACACGCACTCGCCTACCGGACAATTAAGGATATATATAGAAGCAAGTCTGATTCAGCGGCTATGCAACAGGATCTTGATACGTCGCACAATGTAGGAGTGGTTTTTGTCGGTGCGGTTGAAAATGTTTCCTACATACCCATGCAAGGTTGGGCGAAGCTGCTCGGGATAGGAAGATTTTTAAATTGGCTCTATGGCCACTGGCTTTGGCGTTCGACCCTACCCTATCAAGACTTCCTCGGCCTAAATTACTACACGCTTAAACGTTTGCCATATTTTGGCTCGGTTTTACCCACGCAGGATAAGGCGACAGAAATGGACTGGGAGATCTATCCTGAAGGCTTATACCATTGCCTTAAAGATCTCAAAAAATTTAATAAGCCCATATTTATCACAGAAAATGGAATTGCTGATGCAACTGATCAAAAACGCGAACGGTTTATCCGAGATCATCTTAGGTGGCTGTGGCAGGCTCGTGAAGAAGGAGTTGATGTGCGGGGATATTTGTACTGGTCTTTGATCGATAACTTTGAGTGGGCACGGGGATTTGGTCCCCGATTCGGCTTGGTGGCTATAGATTATACGACGCAAGTCAGAACTATTCGGACATCCGCCTGGGCATATGCTAAGATAATAAAAGAGAAAGGATTAGTCGTCTAAAGCCCATCAAGTCTTTTATTCTGTGACTTTATAGACTTTCGACGTTATGACGTTATAGACTTATTTATGTTGTGGCTCTATCTCGCATTGATCGCATATTTTCTCAACGCACTTTCTTTTATTGTCGATAAATATCTGCTTTCATCTCCCATCCCCCAACCGTTCGCCTATGCTTTTTGGGTTTCGATTTTGAGCATTTCGGCCGTGGCGCTTATTCCATTTGGAATTGCAGTTCCGAGTCTGAACTATTTTTTGATTGCCTTGTTCTCCGGGGCGGCTTTTTTCGGAGCGCTCGTATTTTTTTATCGTTCAGTTAAACAGGGAGATGTGGCGGTAAGTGCCACGAACACGGGAGTCTTTACCGTTCTGTTCTCATATATTTTTTCATATTTCATTTTAGGCGAACGGCTCTCACATGCTAATTTTTATGCCGTTGGACTCTTTGTCCTGGGTCTTGTATTTCTTGGGTTGGCTGGTCGGGCGGTGCTTGGCTACGCAGCACTTTCAGGGATGTTTTTCTCGCTTTCATTTGTGCTGTTGAAGTTTACGTTTAATTATTTTAGCCACGTGGTTCCAGATCATTTTCACGTGTTCTTAAATGGAATCTTTTGGACACGTATCGGATTTGTGTTAGTGGTACTAGTTCCGTTGTTATTTTCATCTATTCGTAAAGAAGTTGTCGCCTCATTTCGTCAGGCACCTCCAAAATCGCGAATTGTTTTCGTGTTAAATAAAGTACTTGTTGGAGCCGGATTTCTCTTACTTTATTACGCTATAGGATTAGGTGATGTCGTGGTGATTAATGCTCTCATGGGTTTTCAATTTATTTTTGTTTTGATTTTAACACTGGTTGCACAGCGCAAATTTCCTACTTTGATAACTCCATCAGATCATTTGATTACGCCAAGCAAACTGACAGGAATATTTCTTGTGGTGGCGGGCTTTCTCACTTTCCTCATTCATCGATGATGAAACGTCTATTTTTAGGGATTACATGGATTGTAGTTGTGGTCGGAGTTTTATTTTGGATATTTGCACTGAATCCAACTCGACCTAAATCATTCACCTACGGAGTTTCATTTAGCCGATTCCATAGCGATGAGCTACATCTTGATTGGAAGAAAGTGTATCTGGCAGTTCTGGATGATCTCAAAGTCAGAAATTTTCGTTTTTCAGCTCATTGGCCACTGACTGAACCAGCGCGCGATCAATTTAATTTTCAAGAGCTTGATTTTCAGATGCATGAGGCTGAAAATCGTAAAGCTCAAGTTATCTTAGCCGTGGGACGACGTTTACCGGGTTGGCCGGAGTGTCATATCCCCGATTGGGCTAAGAATCTGTCAAATGACGAACTGCAGGCTAGAATTCTAAAATATATCGATATCGTAGTGCGTCGCTATCGTGATTCCAGCGCTTTGGAATATTGGCAGGTTGAAAATGAACCCTACTTAACACTTTTTTCGAAGCAAGCTTGCGGCGGAAATTTAGATGAAGAATTCCTCAAAAAAGAGATTAACTTGGTTCGATCGTTAGACCCAGGCCGGCCTATCTTGCTGACCGATAGTGGAGAATTAAGTACGTGGTATTCGCCGTATAAAAATAGCGATGTGTTCGGCACGAGCATCTACCTGTATATCTGGAACCGAACAATTGGCCAATTACGCTATCCCATTGGGCCGTGGTTTTTCCAGGCTAAGCGTAATCTGATGAAGTTACTGGTCGGTGATAAGCCGAGTTTAGTAATCGAATTGTCAGCCGAACCGTGGTTATTAAATCCGATTGTAGATACGCCAGTTGACGTGCAATTGTCGCAAATGAATAAAGATAGATTCAATGAGATTTTAGATTTTTCCAAACAAACCGGATTTGATAGGTTCTATCTCTGGGGCGTAGAATGGTGGTATTGGATGAAAGAAAATCAGAATCACCCGGAATTTTGGGATACAGCGCGGGGCGTATTCTAAAAAGCAATTATATCTTTTAAGGGTACGCCGTCTCCGCCTCACTGGCGGAGCGTCTCGTTCTCGGCCCGTCGGCCTCCGAAAGCCCCTTAAAAGGTATAATTACTTTTTAGAATTTTGAGAAGGGTAGTTATTTTTTCAGTCCTACAAGGCTTTCCATTTAACTCAATAAGTAGTACAAGAGATAATATGTGGAAGTTTTTTATAGCTTCGGTATGGATTATTATTGGTGGGATTATTGGGACGATGCTGACACTCAAATTCGGTCAGCGGTTTTTCTTGTCGCAGTCAGCAGTTATTTTGCAGATATCCGCATCTCCCGACCCGAATTCAACCCAAGCATCTTCAACTCCTAATACGCCTGCGCCTGATATTTGGCAGACTGTGGTTAACGATGCCGCCAGAAGCGCAGTGGCGATCGAAGTGTTTCAGGATGCGCAACTGATTAGTTCTGGCAATGGAGTGTTTGTTACTACTGATGGCTTGTTGGTTACTACGGCCGATTTGGTGCCCGAAGGTGCTCAATATATATATCAAATTGTGTACGGTGATAAAATTGTGCGGGGTGAGATTGTGGCGCGTAATCGACAAAGCAATCTCGCCCTCCTAAAGACCGATGTTGGCGGATTCGATATAGCCGAATTTAATGCGACCGCTCATTTGCAGAGCGGAAAAGATTTGGTAATCGCTGGTAAAACACTTGACGTATCTACACCGGTTGTCTTTGCTCAACGCGCTTTGATTCAGCGAGAGGTGGCTCGGAACTATATTTTGGACACACCCGCTAAGTCGTTCCTTAATGGTGCCCAAGCCCTGGATGTGCAGGGTAATGGTACAGGTATTGTCTCACTGCGTTCGGGTAAAGTTATACTTATTTCGTCTGATGTGGTCACGCAATTCATTGCCGATTACCTCGACAAAACACCTGCCCGGTAATTTATCCACTTGCCCCACGGGGAAGAGAGCTATACTGTTGAGTCCATGGGCAAAGAGGGTATGCACCTCAAATTTATTGGTTGCGTAACGGCACTTGCAAAATTGATATCCGTTACTTCGGATGAATTTTTTGTTGAGAAAGTTCGGCTTCAGCTAGATGATTTTGTGGAAGCGTATATTCGTTTTTCATCCGACCGGAGAGAGGACCGCTTAAACGTCGCACAATATAGCGATGTGTTTTTATCTAACCTGAACGCAGCCTATGCCTTAATCACTGATCTTCAATATCTTAATTTCGCCCCAGCCACTCCCCTATTACATGCCCAACGGCTACTCCTTGAATTGCGACTTGCGGTTCTGACCCAGGCACCTTCAGTGCAGACAACTAGCCAGCAAACAAGGGAAGGTGCGCAGGCGGAATCACATACGCCTCGATCAGCTCGAACGCGTTCTCCGGCTGTAAAGGTTGTTGGAGGACTCAACCAAAGTCAGGAAAAAATCCTCAGATTTATAGAGGTGGCCGAAGCGGTGCGAGCTAAAGAAATTATAGAGGAGTTTTCAAGCCTATCAGAGCGGACGGTCAAGCGAAATCTCAAAGAGCTGGTATCGCAAGGACTTCTTAAGAAACGAGCCGAAAATAAGGCAGTGTTCTATCTCCTAGCCACCCCTTGATTCTTTTAAGTGGGTTTGCTATAAAAATCTATGGTCTGGAGTCTTTGTGTCTGCCGAAACCTCTGAACGCTGGATTACAATCCCTCCTTAATCCAGCGTTCGTATAAGATGTTTCGGCAGATATAAGAACTCCAGATTTTTTAGTATGATAAATAAATTCTGGATTTTACTTGCGCTGGCTATCGCGTCAACTGTGACATTTATGGCAAATAAAAACCTGATACGCCCGGAGAAAATAATTAGTGACAATGTCACTAATACGGTACTTCCGGTTATGTCACCATTAACGTCACCAAAGTCACTATTGTCACCTAGTGACAATAGTGTGTCACCAAAAATGTCACCATCTCCAAGAATGTCACCGGTGATACTTTCGGATATGAATACTTCATTAAGTCTTAATCATGAAAGAACCAAGATTCCATTAGATACTGTAAGTGCCAAAGATTTATTAGTGACACATACACCGTTGGTGACGGTGTCACTAATACCAAATAATCCGGATGGTGTTGTAATGGATCAAAAGGAAATTTCAGTGCTAAGGAGTGTTGTCATCAATGAGATTGGTTGGATGGGGACAAAAAACTCTTCGGCTGACGAATGGATAGAATTATATAACCCGCAGAATGCTCCGATTGATCTTACTCACTGGATGTTGGAATCGACAACAGATGCTAGTCCGACAATTATATTGGCAGGGAGTATTCAGGGCCATGCATACTATTTGATTGAGCGAACGTCTGAAGCTACCATCCCTGGCGTTGCAGCCGACTTGGTGGCGAGCTTTGGTAAGGGTGGCTTGAACAACGCTGGCGAGAAGCTTGTTTTGAAAAATGCGCAAGGCGTATTAGTGGACGTAGTTGATGGGTCCAATGGTTGGTATAATGCCGGAGACAACACAACCAAAGCCTCAATGGAGAGAATATGGGCCGATCAACCCGGAGACGTTGCGAGTAATTGGAAAACGAATAACAACGCTGTCAATATCGGTCAAGGGGCTTCGGACTTTACACTACGTGCTACCCCAAAATTCATGAACAGCGTTTCAAGGTAATTTTTGCTCTTTTTATCCACAATTTAGCTATTGCATATACAAAACCATGCTATAATTGCTTTAGTTTAAATGAAGGAGGCGTCGATGTATGATGGGATTGAAATTCGTCAACAACCAGCCAAATCGTTGACTTTTTAGCCCAAATTTGCTATCATACGTAGACGTCATGGGGATAGGACAAAGCGGGCATTTTAGGCCGAAAAAGGCCTAAAATAGCCCCATAAAGTTTATCAACATTTACGATATGCAAGAAAACATGATATTATCGTTATAAAGGGGGGTAACACCGACTTTTTGTCGTTTTAGCGAACTTGGCTCTCTACTTCTGCGAAGCTTCCCGATTGGGAAATTGGTAGAAGTAGGAAGCCCAGGAACGAACGTTGACAACACGTGAAAATGATTGTTAAGGATGAAGTGAACACAATGCTTGTCTGATTGTGTGAGTTTTATTTATTTGAGATTTGACGAAGTCTCCGGAACCAAAAGATCCACGCCCTGTAATGAGGTCGACTCTAAGACATTATGAGGCGCTCCCCGAATGGATGGTGACGAGAGGTTTCAACTTCAAGATATATGCAAATATATTTCGGAGGTTAGTAAATTAAATTACGTAATTAAATTCTATTCTGTACTGATCAACGCATTCACATTTGTGATGCACCAGTGCCGAGTAGAAATAAAATAAAAGTATAACTATGTCTAACGTTACCAAAAAGAACCTCGAGGTTTTGAAAAAAACCATCGCGGCTCTCACGATGACAGCGACAGTAATGTCGTTGGCAGGATTCGCAGCGTTTCTCCCAAGTCGGGCGAGCGCAGCAGTCCCTGGTGATTACGGCCTGACAGAAGGTAATACGATCAGTGCAGCTGGTTCTGATGATCCAGATGTATATATCGTCAATGCCCAGGGTTACAAGAGATTATTCTTGAATCCTGTCATCTTCGGGTTTTACGGTCACTTGGGAGGATTTGCAAATGTAAAGAATGTATCTGCGACAGCTCGCGATGCATTCCCAACTTCCGGTCTGTTCCGCAATTGCGAAACAAACGACCAGAAAGTATACGGTGTTCAGACTACCGGCGAAGATGTCGGTATGTTGCACTGGGTAAATACTAGCGGTGCTCAAGCTGTCGCTGATGATCCGAACTTCTTTAGTAAGGTGTTCTGCATCAACAACAACGAGTTCAACTGGTACTCTAAGGGTTCTGACTATTCTTCAGTCAAACAGGTTCCGAACTATGTTCGTACACCAGGATCGACTCCATTGCCATCCGGGCCTATCTCGGTAAGCTTGGCTTCCGATAACCCAGTTTCCAGTACATTAGTTGCAGGACAAGCTATCGCTGACCTCGCTCACTTCCAGTTCTCTGGTAATGGCGCAGTCACCAGCGTTACGCTCAAGCGCACCGGTGTCACTTCTGACTCCACACTATCGTCAGTCTATCTGTATAATGGTGTAAGTCGCTTAACTGACAATTCAACAGTTTCATCCACCTTGGTTAACTTCAACGATCCAAGTGGTTTGTTCACGGTTAGCGGTGGCCTCAATGTTGCTGTTAAAGCCAACATTGCTACCGGTACTTCCGGACAGACTGTCGGTGTTCAGTTAGTATCGTATGTTGCAGGTGGCGTGACCTACACGGTTTCAGTCTCTGGCAATGTGCACACGATTGCTACCGCTACGATGGCAACGGTTGACTTCGGTTCGTCTACTACTCCATCTGCTGGTACGATCAACCCACAGAATGACTACAAGATGTGGGAAAACACGGTCACTGTCGGTACTCGCTATGTTTGGCTGAAGTCTGTTAAGTTCCGCCAGATTGGTTCGGTATACGCTACTGACCTTGCTAACTTCCGCTTGTATGTTGATGGCACGATGCAGGGTTCTGCAGTCGCATCCCTGGATGCGAAGGGTTACATCACCTTTGATCTAAGCGGTGCTCCAGTCAAGCTTGACACTGGTGGCCGAGTCATCAAACTTCTTGGTGATATCGTGAATGGATCAGGCAGAACTTTCAGCTTCTCTCTCCAACAGAGTTCTGATATTCTTGCAGTAGATAATGAGTTATCACAGCCAGTCTTATCGACTGCTAATGGTTCTACATTCTCTGCTCGCACAAACGGCACTCAGACGATTGGCGTAGGTACGATTACCTTCACTAAGCGCTCTGATTCACCTTCTGCCGATATCGTTTCTGGTCAGTCAGGCGTTGTCTTGGCTCGCTATGACGTGAAGGCTGCCGGTGAAAAGATCAAGGTTGAAAAGTTGCGTGTTTCAGTAACGAGTAGCACTACTCAAACTGCCTTCACGCTTCGCAACGGCGCTTTGTTCTGGAATGGTGTTCAGATCGGCAGTACGCAGGCTTTGTCTGGCGATGCTGATGCAACCCTAGCCTATACTGAATATACATTCGGTTCATCCATGGTTGTTGATCCATTGGCTCCTGGTATCTTGGAAGTTCGCGCTGATGCCTTCGATAACGATGGCTCAAATGGCGTAGCTTCTCAGTCCACTTCCGCCGCACAGACCTTGAAAGCAAACATTGTCTTTGCAAGTGGTTATGCCAATGCCCAGTTGCTGACTTCATTGAGCTATATTGACGCTCCGACCTCGACAACTACCGTCGGCAATCCTTTGACGGTTGGTTTGGGCAGTTTGACTCTGGCTAAATACACTGCGTATGCTAACCAGAATGTCACGATTCCAAATAGTGCTGTCAAATTGGGTGAATTCGTCTTAACCGGCAATTCAACCGAAGATGTCAATGTAAGTACGATCAACGCAGCCTTCACTGCTGGTGACCAGTTCGCTGTAACTGCGCTATCTGATGTGAAGTTGCGTGTTATACGCGCTGATGGTTCGACAGTCTTAGAAACCAGCTCGAAATCAACAGTCACTGCAGCCAGTAACTCGTATTCGGTAAACTTGAACCTTCCAAAGGGTCAGTCCTATCGCATACAGGTATGGGCCGCAGTCAGCTCATTCACGGTTGCAGGTGCTAATGACACTATGCAAACTGATATCGATGTTGCTGGTACGACCGTACAATCTGCTACATCAGTTACGGCTCACATCGCCTCAAATGGCGCTGGTCAGACCTTGACTGCTGCTACCGGATCTATCGCTTCTGCAATTGGTGGTGGTACGCCTTCTGCACGTATCGTTACGGGTGGCTCTCAGGCTAGTGCCTTAGCACTTGACTTCACAGCTACCAACGATGCCTTCACGCTCTTCCAGCTTGACTTCGATATGGCCTGCGCTCCGGGAGGTTCTGCCTGTACTATTCCTGGAAATAACCCGCAAGCTGTGGTCAGTAACGTAGTTTTGAAGGATGGAGCGACAATCTTAGGCTCATTGCCTTTGAATGGAGCTTCAGTTAGCTTCACTGGCTTGAACGTAGCTGTCCCGCAGAACGGTGTGAAGACACTGACAGCTGAACTCCAGTTCGGTTCTGTAGGTGTCGGTGCCGCAAGTTCGGCCTTCGATGCCAAGCTTTCCTTGGATCGTTTCCGCGCACGCGACTCTAACGGTACGGAAACAAACAATGCTACTGAGCGCAATGGAAATTCTCTCTATGTACACAAGTCTTACCCATCTATTGCCGCAGTTGCTCTACCAACAACAGTCTTGAATGATGGTCAACAAACAGTTTCTAAGTTCACGGTAACCGCTAATGGCGATACAGTGGGCCTCAAGAAGTTTGTCTGGACTATTACCAAGGCTGCCGCTGCTACGATTGCGTCTACTTCTCAAACTAACTTCGTGTTGCTTGAGGATGGCGTAAATGTACAGGCTGACGGTACCTTTGCTTCCTTCCACGATACCCAGGCAGCTGCAACTATCTCCTTCGTATTCACTACGGAGAAACAGGTAGCTGTCGGCTCTCCAAAGACCTATGAATTGAAGTTGAACCTTGGTGCAACAGCTGCTGCTACGAGCTTTGTCACTAAGCTTGACACCAATTCATCTAGTGCAGTGAATGCTGCTACGTACGCTCAAGCAGCAGCCTTGTCTGCGGAATTGGTCTGGTCTGATCGTTCAGGTGGACCTACGACAGCTCATAGCGAAAGTACAATTGACTGGTTTAATGATAACCTTGTCAATAGTGCGACCTCGCAGGCTCTTACTAGATAATACTAGTTGAGCTTACTAACTCGGTAGCTATACAAAAAATAGCTCTCAAGCAACCTAAAAACCGCCTTCGGGCGGTTTTTAGGTTGTCATAAACTAAAGTATCGGAGATGGTCGATCATCTCCTCATCTCAAGACAGGGGATCAACCAATGCTAAGGGTGCCCCTTGATGTTGATAAGTAGGTGTGATAATACAGTTAATATGCAAACACGAGACTACAAAAAATCTGCACCTGGAGGATTCTTCCACATATATAACCGCGGAAATGCTAGAGAAAATATTTTTCTTGATGATGAAGATTTTGCATTCTTTTTACTACGTTTAAGGCAAAATCTGGCACCTGACAAAAGCGTAGGGCGGTATTTTCGACCCCTACCCACTAACTCTTTTGAGTTGATTGCCTATTGTCTTATGCCCAACCACTTCCATCTGCTTATAAAGCAGGGTGGCGACATTCCTACGAGTAAATTATTAGGCAAGCTTTGCACGAGCTATGCCATATATTTTAATAGAAAATATGATAGAGTCGGGCACATTTTCCAGGACCAATTCAAGCAGATTCAGGTCGACTCAAACAAATATTTAACCTGGCTGTCCGCATATATACACAACAATCCAGTGATGGCAGGACTTACGGAGCATCCGGAGGATTGGCGATGGAGTAGTTACCAAGAATACGTAGATTCTCAAAAGAAGATTATGCCGATTAAGTCAGAAATTGTTCTTGGGCAATACAAATCACCCCTGGAGTATAAGGAATTTGTGGAATCAGTACTCCTAGTTCAACATGATAATATCTCTAGCGACCTCCTTCTTGACCCCTAAATCCATGCTAAGGGTGCCCCTTAATGTGGATAAGGCGAAAAATTATAGAGATTTGGCGGTAAGTTACCGAGCCTAGGAGAGGAGTTCTTCGTATGTGTCGAGCATTTTTTGGAGGGAGAAGTGGTGGACTATGGTTTGGTGGGCTTCGATGACACACTGGCGGCGGAGGCTCTCGTCTTCTAGCATTGTTTGGATGGCTTGGGCTAATTCTGCAGGATCGCCGGGCAATACCGTTAAACCATTTTTGCCCTGCTCGATAATTTCTGGTATTGCGCCTACGGATGAAGCTACGACCGGCACCTTGGCTGCCATGGCTTCTAGGGCTGCCCAAGGGAAACCTTCTTTCAATGATGGTAATACAAACACGTCAAAGGCCCGGAGGTATTGGGCAGCGTTTTTTATCTGGCCAGCCAAAAAGACTTTTTTGGATAGGTCGAGATCCTGAATCATTTTTTCAAGCTTAGGCCGAAGCTGACCGTCGCCAATGATGATGAAGTTTACTGGTAATTTGTAATTAGTAATTAGTAATTTAGCTGCCTCTAGAAGCGTTTCAAGGCCCTTGGTGGGGTAGAAGTTGGCGATAGTGCCTATGAGCTGGGTAGTAGGTGATAATGATTGGCCGAGGCGTTTTGAGAGCTCTTGGCGAGCTTGATCTGGCTCAAAAACGGACATGTAAGGGTCAATACCATTGTGGATTAGCTTAATGTCTTTGCGAGGCTGGAGATGCAGTCGCTTAGCATCTTCGAGATCTTTCTGGTTATTGACCACGATAATGTCTTTCCAGGAACTGCTAAATCGCTCAAGAAATATTGAGAAGATTCGTTGCCAGGCTGGCTGAGGATCATTGAAAGACCACCCACCGATGCGATACATCACTTGAAGATTGGGTATTCGACCGGGAAGAGCTGAGGCAGCCCAGGCGCCATTGAAGCCTGCTTTGGAGCTATTGAGAAATATGACGTCCGGCTTGTATTGGCGATAGATGTTCCGTAGCTCAAAAAGCGACTTGATATCCTCGATCATATTTGGTGCACGCCGGAGGTTTTTTGCGATGATGTAAGGGATATCTCCGGGTAGAAGGGTCTTCAAAGCATTACCACCGTCTTGTCCGGCTACTACAATGCAATCAAAATGCTCTTTGGGGAGGCCCGTAACCAGTTGAGATACAAAGCGCTGGGCTCCGCCTAATTCAGATTGAGTAATCACAAATAAAACCCGGCGTTTTCGGATTGGATGGGAAGTTATGAGTTCGTTGATTTTTTCGTCCATTTAGGCCATAATAATGCCATATTTAGAACTATTTCTCAATGCGTATATTGATTTTAACTACTGCATATAGGCCGCAAATCGGCGGTTCAGAGCTGGCCATTGAGGCGATTGCGCGGCATTTGCCTGATGTTATTTTCGATATTGTTACCGCAAATCCCGGGGGGCTTCCTGTTTTTGAACACGTGGGGAACTGTACTATCTACCGAGTCGGTGGTGGATTTGATCTTTTTAACTTCTTACTTCCTAAAAACTTTTTACCCTTTTCGATTGCCTGGCAAGCTCTTAAACTCATACGGAGAAATCGCTACGGCCTTATGCACGCTTATCAGGCGTCCCAGGCAGCTGGAGCTGGATGGTTGGTGAGTTTTGTATATCCAAGAATGCCATTTCTTCTGACGCTTCAGGAGGGTAAGATATTGCATCAACAATCTCCCCTGACGCGCTTCTTTAGAAAATTGCTCATCATGAAAGTAAGCACTTTTACGGCAATAAGTAAGTATTTGGCAGAATTTATTCAGTCAGTTCGGCCCGGGGCTTCAGTGGCGATTATTCCCAATGGAGTTGAGTATGATCTTTTTGCTGATCCAGAATTAAAGAAGCATGCAGACATCCGGGCGCAACTTGGCATTGATCCAAATCAGATGGTTATCATGACCGTATCTCGATTAGTACCAAAGAACGGAGTATCAGCTCTGATTGAAGCAGTAAGAATTGTGCGACTAAAAACTCCGGCTACGCTGGTGGTAGTGGGAGATGGTCCTTTGCGGGGAATTTTAGAAAAACAAGCCAGGGAAATTGGCCTCCAAGACCATGTGAAATTCACCGGTTCGGTAGCACCTCGGGATATCCCGAAGTATTTGGCCTGCGCTGATATATTTGTGCGAGCCTCGCTGTCTGAAGGCATGGGTAATGCGTTTCTTGAGGCCATGGCTGCAGGTGTACCGGTAGTAGCAACGGCAGTTGGGGGGATTACGGACTTTATCACGCAT
>OBEQ010172223.1_pt1 | contig 31868 bp, 31 predicted proteins | sample 1670901 | NCBI WGS metagenome assembly OBEQ01 (sample SAMEA104232315, study PRJEB22302) | groundwater metagenome | biome: forest; feature: aquifer; material: groundwater | place: USA | collected 2011-08-07 | depth 5.4 m | reverse complement strand
CACCATGCACGCAACTGCACCGCATGGAAATCACACAAACACATCGGCCCCTCAGAATGGAAGGACACAGTGAGAAACAAACGACATGGACCTACGCCGCTTCGCTCCCCGAAGTCTCGAGCGATCCAGCAGTAGTGCTAGTGGCGCGTTTGGGCGGCGAAGCCGCGCGTGCGAAGCACCCGTCGCTTCGATGGAAACGCGGTACGAGCGCGCACTCGCCGGCTTGGTGGCGACCACCGACCTCGACCCTGACCAGTAATCCAGGTCCGGTTGAATCAGAGCACCCCGCGCCAGGATCTGCGAGACTGACGCCCATGGGAGAGGGGCGCATTGATTCTCGGGTCGTTATCCGCGCACCGATCGCACGCGTGTTCGAACGGCTCATCGACCACGAAGGCATGGCGAAGTGGCCTGGCATCTGCTCCTGCAAGCTGGTGAAGGAGGGGACGCCGCGAAACGGGCTCGGTGCCGTGCGGCGAATCCGCGCGGGCGGACTCACGCTCGACGAGGAGGTGGTCCACTACGAGCCGCCACGCGCGTTCGACTACGCGATCATCCGTGGGCTCCCGATCGACCGCCACCGCGGCACCATTCGCCTCGCCGAGGTGGAGGGGGGTGTGGAGATCGACTGGCGCATCCGCATCTCGAGCGCGTGGCCGTTCGTAGCCGAGATCATCGCGATCGCCCTACGACGCGGCCTGCCGAAAGCGCTACGCTACTTGACGAAGGAGCTCGAGAGAGAAGGCCCGTAAGCGGGTGTGCGTGGGTCGTTCTGGTCGGGTTTGGCGCCAAGGCCCGGCGAGAGGGCGCGTCGAATTGCTGAAGTCGTCAACGTGACGCGGGCCTGGCCTCGGCTGCGGCCGCGAAAGCAACTTCCGCCACCATGTCGTCCTTGGGATCTCGCAACAGCGCGCCCGCCCTTCCGCGAGCTCTGCGTTGACGTTCGTCCGACGCCGCCGCTCGCCCCCCAATGCCACGTGGTGTAAGTACGCCGCATGCACGTGGCGATTCTCATGCCCACCTTCAACGAACCGCTCGTGGCCGAGACGCTGCGGGCGGTGCGTGCGCGCGCGGCTGGGCTCGGCGGTGTCACCGTCTTTCTGGTCGATGACGGGAGCGAGCCGGCGGTTGCGCCGGCGTGCTTTCCCGAGCAAACCGCCGAGTTTCGTGTCGTCCTTGCCCGGCACATCGTAAACCTTGGGCAGGGCGCGGCGCTCGAGACGGCACGGCAACTCGCGCTAGGCCCCTACAGCTCTCCGGCCTTTGCCGCGTACGTCACCATGGACTCGGACGGCCAGCACCGCGCCTCGGATCTTGCCGCTCTCGTCCGATCACTCGACGAGGCCGACGTCGCCTTCGGCAACCGCTTTTCCGGTGACTCGAACGTGCCGGCCACGCGGCGCTTCATCCTTGCGGCGGCGCGCATTTTCGAGCGAGCCATCACGGGCGTGACGCTCTCCGACGCGCACAACGGCTTTCGCGCGTTCCGGCGCGATGCGCTGGCCAGCATCTCCATCACCGAAAACGGCATGGCCCACGCGACTGAAATTCGCGTCCGCGTCGCTCGCGGCGGGCTCTCCGTGGCAGAAGTGCCCGTCTCCATCCGCTACACACGCGCATCCGGAGAGCGCGGACAAAGCTCGCTCGGCGCGCTCGCCATTGTGCGAGATTTGTTTCACCGCTACCTGTTCGAAGAGTCGAAATGAACGCGGCAGCGCTTTGCCTACTTGCTCTCGTCGTGAGTCTGCTCTTTTTCGATTGGATCACGCTAAAGAGGCGGGGCCGCCGAATGCTCATGCTCGAGACCATCGCCTTCGCGGTGGGCGCGTTCTTCATCGTGTTTCCCGACCTCGCTACCCGACTCGCCCACGCGGTCGGCATCGGCCGCGGTGTGGACTTCGTCCTTTATCCGCTCGTCATTTGGCTCGTTCGCGAATCGCTCGTGACGCGGCACCTTCGCTGGGAAGAGTCGCGACGCCTCACCGAAGTCGTGCGCGCGCTCGCGATCCACACCGCCCATCATTCGACCGATGGCGCCCCTTTGCAGTCCGTCGGCTCTTCCGCCTCACGAACGACGTAGCGGCGAGGAGGATGGAACGATGCGGCGTAGAGAAAGTTCCACGGGGAGCGCGCGACGCACATCGTTTCGCCATCCGTGATGTGTTGAATGGCAAAGGGCAGGACCTTGCGCTCGAGGACCTCCGGAAATGGATAGGGGGTCGGGTAAATGTACCAGGCGCGCGTTACCAGCAAGACCGCGCCGAGAGCGAACGCCGACATGCCTCCCACGACTCCTGATGCCGCGGCGGACTCTTGTCGACACGCAACGACGAGGTTCAGCGACACCAGGACGATCATCCACGCGAGGTAGTACCGGAGCTCGTGCGACTGGGGCGAAAAGGAGACGACGAGCGTGAGCGCGCCCATGAGGACCAGCGCTCCCCGTGAAGCTCGCGAACGGTAACGGCGCGTGAGGACCAAGAGGACGACGAGCGCCGCGACGACATACAGGTGGAAGAAGCCGCCCATGCGGTTGCCTCCCGACGCCGGCGGCATCCACTGGTCGACCGTCCACCTTGAATCGTTGGTGAGCGGACGAATCCCCATCTCGAGCAGCGAGCATGCGAAGCGTAAGGGCGCGGGCGCGTGTTCGAGGTACGCCGGCGCGTCGCTGTACGCATTTTCGGCGCCGGCCAGCGTGATTCCGGGAAGGGCAAGTGTGACCGGGAAGAACGGATTGTGATGAAGCGTAAGGTTCTTGAGCGGCGTTGCAAAGACGACGACGAGGGCGAGGCCCGCGGCCCCTGCGATCCGCGGCCAGGGTTGTCCTCTGAAGAGACGTGGTGCGGCGACGGCGAGCGACAGCCCGACCAGCGGAACGAGCTGGAAACGCATGTTCGCTGCAATGGCAGCGGCGCCGACGAGGGAGACGGCGAACGCACGGGAGGGGCGCGAAGCGGGATCGACCCACAAACGGTAGGTGATGAGAAGTAGGGCCGAGAGGGCAAGGTTGGCCGGAAGATCGACGTAGCAGGAGGTCGCGTGCGCCATCACGAGAGGAATCGCGAACAGGGCAATGGTCGAAAGCGCCCAAGGCACTCGAAACACGCGTTGAAGAAACGCGACGTACGCGACGACGCTCCCCCACGCCAGGAAGTTTGCGGCTTCGGGACGGCCGACGACGCGCCAGAGAAGACCTTGGAGCGCCTCGCCGAGGAGGGGAAAACCGTCGTAGCGATGGTGGTTCGCGGCATGAAAGACGAAGGTGTCGGAGGGGACGATTCCCCAAAGGCGCGCCGCGAACGGCAGGTGGTAGTACCAAACGTCCCACGTCAACGCGACCTCCAGCGCCGCCTTCGCGAAGGTTCCCAAGAGAAGGGCAGAAGCAATGGCTTGCGCGAGGAGGGTCGCGATCTTGCGCTGCATCGGCTGCGTCGCGCCTACCGCGCGGGCTGTTTCCGCCATGCGATGAAGAGCCCTAGCGCGAGCAGTGCGAAGGAGACCAGCGCGAGTACGAAGCCCCACGCGAGATACGGCCCGCCAAACGCACCTGCCACGGTGGAAATGTCCGACGGCCGGGTGACCCCGTCGACGGTTGCTCTGGAAACGAAGAGGTACCCTTTTCCGGCCCAGGTATCGATGGCGAGCGCGACACCCACGAGCTGCGCGAACACCATGCGCTCACGCGACCCGCCGTAGCGGGCGAAGATCCCGAGAAAGAGCGCAACGATGGGTAGCGCAACGAGACCTGCAAACGAGCGCACCCAAATGGCGAGTGAACTGACGCTCGCGACCGCGAGAAGGGCGAGAACCACCCGTGCGCGACGCGGTCCGCGAGAGAGCCCGAGAAGAAGCGCACCGGCCAAAGGTGGCGCAAGCAGACCTCCAGCCGCCACCAGCCCGTGCTGCCACAGGTGGCGCGTCGCGGTGTGAGCAAGACCGGAGGCGTCGGCGAAGACATCGAGCGAGGCGAAGGTTCCACCGAGGACGAGCGCAGTGAGCCCGTGCCCCATTTCGTGCACCCAGGTGGCGAGGAGGGTGAGCGGATAGAGAATGGTCCTGCCGAAGGGGACGAAGGTCTTGAGAATGGCGTAGACGACGACCGCAAAAATGAGCGCGCCGCGCGAGGTGGGTATCGAAGACGCGGGCGGCATGAGGGGGATCTAGCACGACTCCGACTCCGACTCCGACTCCGACTCCGACTCCAACTCCGATTCCGACTCCGCCGCCTACGAGTGCGCGGGCGACGGAACGCGCGTGTATCCCTTCGGCACCGCGAAAACCCCCTCGTCGAGCTTCTTCTTCTCGATCTTCGTCGCTTCCGTCCGGCTCAGCTCCTTGCCAGACGCGTCGAACTCCACCGAGCGGAGTGGGAAATACTTCTTCTCCCGCAGCTCCTTGTTCCACGACGCACCCCCGCCGTGACGTACCCCTTCGAGATCGAAAAACGCAAGCCCCTGCGCAATGCATACTTCGCTGCGTTTGCCGCTCGGATCTTTGACAACCCAATTCTCGCAATCGAAGCCACAGATGGTCTCGTGCTTTCCCGTCTTGTCGACTGCGCTGCTGCGGGCGTCCGTGTTGGGCGACGCCGATGGGGAAGAGAAGTCCATGTCCATGTAGGCCCTCTGCGCGTCCATCAGAAGCACCACCTTGTTTTCGACAGGATCGAAGAGCGCGCTCGTTGGTTGACCGTTCGGCCCCGTCATCTCGAAACGCAGCTTGTCCCCCTTTGCCTTGACCACCATGTCCTGCGCAGCCCCCGCGGGGCGGGTCGTGCGCAGCGTGACCTCGCCTTCGAAGTCGGCGCCGAAGCCCTTTTTGCATGCGACGAGGCCAAGCGAAACGAGAGCGGCATATCCGAGGACGCGCTTCATGCGGCGGAGTGTAAGGCAGATCGTCATTTGCCCGCATCCCCTTGCACGCTCACCACGATTTTCTTCACCCCCGCAACGCGCGGAAGCGGATCGCCCGGGCGCGCGAGCCTCCCGCCTCGTCCATGGAACGGCGGGAAAGGTTCATCGGGCGACACGAGACCCGCAAACGCCTCGCCGCGTCGATTGACCGTCAACACGGGGACCGGATCCGCCTTGGTCCTCGGGCGCGGAAGAAGGATGGTGATGTCTTTCTCCCCTGTCGCCGCGATCACCGCGCCTTCGCGATCCGCTGCGGCGCCGATCAATGTCACCAGTTTCCATGCGCGATGCTCGTCGTCCTTGAAGTCCGGCGGAGTGAACGCAAGCTTTGCGCCATCCAGCGCAGGCTTTGCTACGCCATCGATCTCCATTTCGATCTTGACCCTATCGCTCGGCTCCGCGTTCGCGCTCGGCGGCGGCTTGGGCATTCGCTTGGCCTCGCTCGACTCGCTTGCCTTTTGGCAGCCACCGAGCGCAAAAATAAACATCACCTTTGCAGCGTGCCGTCTCATGCGCGCCCCCTTCCTCTCTCCAGGCTCGGTACTGCGGCGTCGTCCTCGTCGCCGAGTGTTTCGCGCACGCCGCCCACCCGCATCACGCGCCCTTTGTCGACGACCACCACGCGATCACCGAGGGCGCGTGCTTCGCCGCGATGATGGGTCACGTGCACCATCGGAACACCTAGCTCGTCGACGAAACTTCGAACGTCCTGCAGCAGGCCATTTCTGAGGTCGCGATCCATGGCGCTGAACGGCTCGTCGAAGAGCACGATGTTCGGCTTCATGGCGAAGGCGCGCGCGAGCGCAACACGCTGCGCCTCCCCGCCCGAGAAGGTCCGTGGACGGCGATCCGCCAAATGCGCCACGCGCAAGCGCTCCAGCATCGTCATGGCGCGCGCGCGCTTGTCGGTGCTCGAGGTCGAGCGATCCATGCCGTAGGTCACGTTGGCTATGGCCGTCATGTGCGGGAAAAGCGCCAGCGACTGGAACACGAAGGCGACCTTGCGCTCGTGCACCGGGCGATCGACGCCTTTTTCGGCGTCGAACCACACCTCCTCGCCGAGAGAAATGCGCCCGCCGACGGGGCGCACCAGGCCGGCGATGGCAGCCAACGTCGTGCTTTTGCCGGAGCCGCTGGGCCCGAACAAAATGGTAATGCCGGGCCGCGCCTCGAAGCACACTTCGAGGCGAAAGCCCTCGTGCTGGACCCTGACGTCGAGCTTGAGCGTAGCGCTACCTTCCATCTCGCCTCGCCGTCAGTCGATTCACCGAGTAGAGAATGCTGATCGCTACGAGAGAGAGCACGAGGACCATGCCAAGCGCTTCCCCCTCGCGGTGGCCTTGAATGGCGTCGTAAATCGCGAGCGATGCGGTCTGAGTCTCGCCGGGAATGTCACCTGCCACCATCAAGGTGACGCCGAAGTCGCCGAGCGAGCGTGCGAAGGCGAGCATCAGCGCGGCGACGATCCCACGCGCTGCCAGCGGCAAACGCACGGTGAAAAACGCGCGAGCCGGACCCGCGCCAAGCGTACGGGCGGCGTGGAGGAGCGTCGCGTCCACCCCCTCGAGCGCGGCGCGCCCGGACTTCACCACGATGGGGAGCGCACCGACGGTGGCCGCGCAGATGGCGCCGGTTTTGGTGAAGACGATGGGAGAGCCGAAAACGCTTTCGAACGCATGCCCGACGAGACTTCGCCGACCGATGGTGACGAGGAGGTAGTACCCGAGCACCGTCGGCGGAAGGACCATCGGCGCCGTGATCAGGGCATCCAAGAAGTCGCGCCCTGGCAGTCGCTCTCTCGCGAGAAACGCGGCAAGCCCTATCCCGACGAACGCCGCGACGACGATCGCGATCGACGCGACCTGGAGCGACAGAACGAGCGGTGCGAAGTCCATCCGGAGAGGATCTTACCTGGTCTCAGCCATCGAATACGTGGTCCTGTGCTCTTGAATTGTTCGTGAGATGTCACTCGCGTGTGACGACCCTCTTCCTCAAAAAACGGTATTTTGTGGGCTTGGAGCAACCATGAAACGAGCCGCCCCTGCCTTGGTACTCGCGAGTGCTTTTTGGATAGCGTGCTCGACGACGCCGGGCACGACCGTCGTGGTGCCCGCCGCCGTCGACGTCGACGGCAGCGCGGAAGGAGGCGGTGGCGGCGCGTGCGATCTTCACGCAAGCGGAGTGGCCTTCCCGTCCGCGGCGTGCAATGAGTGCATGCAGGCGAAGTGCTGCGAGAAGACGGTGGCATGTTTCTCGAGGGGAGCTGCCGATTGCCCGGACCTTCACACGTGCCTCGAGCCGTGTCCTCGCGACAGCGTTGTCATCTTTGGCGATGAGGGCGGGGGCGGTGGGGGCGATGGCGGCGGGGGTGGCGGGGGCGATGGCGGAGGAGGAGGTCGCGGCTGTCGCGCGACGTGCGAAGCAGCGCACCCAAACTCCGTCACAAACGAGCGCCTTTACGACGGATGCATCCGATCGAACTGCCTGACGGAATGCGCCTGGTAAGAGCTCGCGTTCTTACTTCGCGCTCGCAGAAGCGACTTCACCAGGAAGCAAGAATCCGAACTTTCGCATGACCGTACGCCCTTCGTCGGAGTTGACGAACGCGACGAAGCTCTTGGCTCCTTCGGTGGGCGCGGGGTTCTTTCCCTTGCAGGCGACGAGCGCCTGATCGATGCGCGCGTGGGCGTTGCTGTCGATCGTCGTGTAGGTACCATCGGTCGATACCATCGCGAGCGACAGCGCGACGAGTGCTACCTCCACGTTGCCCGACTGCGCATACTGAAGCGTTTGTTGCACGTTCTCGCCGTAGACCATGCGCGGCTGCACTTTGTCCCACACACCTGCGCGCGTCATCGCGTCTTTTGCCGCGCGGCCGTAGGGAGCGTGCTCCGGGTTGGCAATGGCGATTTTGGTCCACTTGCGATCGGCGAGGTCCGCCAAGCTTGCCGGGGGTGCCGTCCCCTTCTTAGCCCACATCACGATGCGTCCGGTCGCGTAAAGCGCCTTGGTGTCTCCGCTGCATGCGCCCGCCTTCACGGTGTCGTCGGCGAAGCTCACGTTCGCGGCGGCGAACACGTCGAACGGCGCACCCTCGGAGATTTGCTTCGCAAGTAGGCCCGTCGACCCGAACGAAAACGTCACGAGCTGCCCCGTCTTCTTCGTGTACGCGTCGCCAACGTCTTTGAACGCGAAGGCGAGATCCGCCGCTGCCGCCACCTTCAGCGGCTCGGAGGCCGCCGGCGGTGGGTCTTTTTTGCACGCGGCCGAGAGCGCGAGAACCGCCGCGAGAGCCACACGGGGGACCACCTCAGCTCTTGTAGATGATCGTACCGACATCCTCACCCTCCAGAGCACGGGTCACCAGCCCGGGCTTGAGACCGTTGACGATTTGCAGCTCGTGGCAGAAGCGCGCCCTCGCGAGATATTCGATGACCACACGCTCGAGGACGAGATCCGGAAGATCGCGCGCGAGGAGCTCTTTGGCGCCGATGCGCGCGATGTGCTTCGCATTGGGGTTCTTCTTGGGGTCGTCCTCGAAAAGTCCGTCCTCGTCTTTGACGAAGATCGCGCGTTTTGCGCCGAGCACCTCGGCGCTCAAGAACACACCCGCGTCGGTGCGGTGCTGTGGAATTCGCCCATTTTCCGTGGGCTTTTCCCAGTACCCGAAGGGCGGCATTCCCGTCATGATCGGAATGCAGCCGAGCCTGAAGTAGAGCGGCAGCTTCTCGAAATCGTCGTGCATGATGAAGAGCCCGCCGTGCTTGGCGAGGAGCATCTGCAACATGCGCGCGTTCTGGCGCGGGACGTATCCGCCGAGCGCGGCGAGAAGGCCCGTCGGCAGCTCGAGCTCGCTCGCCATCGCATAAATGTGGCGCGCGCGTGTACCGCCGCCCGTGCAAAGCAGCAGCTTGTACTTGTCCTTCGCGAGAGAGAGCTCGTCCAAGATGGGGAAAAGTGCGCCGCGCCCGCGATCCATGATCGACTGCCCGCCGATCTTGATGACCTTCACGTCCGGCATCATCGCCACCGGGTCGTAGGTCATCCCTTCGGCAACGCCGGTGAGGGGTGCGTTGGCGAGAGCGCTGTCGATGACGTTGCGCTCGGTGCTGGGAGCTCTAGGCATGGGCCATCTCCTTTTCTATGACAGTCCCCACGTCCTCGCCTGCGAGTGCGCGCGTCAGCTCTCCTTTGGTGAGCCCGTTGACGATCTGCACTTTTCGAACGTGGCGCGCCGTCTTCCAAGCCGAAAAGAGCTGCTTGTCGAGGATGAGCTCGTCGGGGAGATTGCCGAGGAGCTTCGAGAGCGTCGTCCGCTTGATGAGCTTGGCGTCCGAGTGCTTTTTTGGATCCTTGTCGTAGAGGCCGTCTTCGTCCTTCACGAAGATAATTTTCTTCATCCCCAGCACTTCGGCATGGATGAAGAGCCCAAAGTCCGAGCCATGCGTCGGCAGCGGGCCCTCTTCCGGCGGCGGCTCCCAGAAGTGATACGGCGGAATCGAAATGACGATGGGCACCATGCCGTTGTCGAGATACAGCGGCAATTCCCAGAAGTGCTCGCGTTGCATCACGATGGATCCGTGCTTGGCGAGAAGCGCGTTCAAGAAGACGGCGTTGGCCTCTTCCATTGCACCGACGAGCTGCGCCACGCCTCCGGTGGGGAGGCCCAGATCGAGCGCGATCGATATGGTGTGCCGCACGCGCGTGCCGCCGCCCACGCCGACCACCATCTTGTGCTTGCCGCGCGCGGCCGCCAGCTCTTCGGCGAGCGGGAGAAGCACGTCTTTTCCGCGATCGAAGACCGAGTGTCCGCCCAGGCCAACGAGGGTGGCATCCGGAAGGATCGCGTACTCGCGCTCCGAGTCGGTTTTGGCGACGACGCGCTTGTCGACCAGAGACTCGCGCATGAGAGGCGACGAAATGTGGGTACGGCCATCACCCGTGACGAGCTTTGTCATGTGGTCCTTGGCAGGTTGCTGAAAAACGAAGTTTTGAAGAAGATCCAAATCGAGCGAAGCGAGCCGCGGAGGGGTGGGGACTGTGGGGACCCCGAAAGACCGCGCTTTTTCGGGGCGGGGAGGCGCGAACCTCCCCGGGATGACTACGAGTGTCCGCCCATTGAGCGTTCGCTGCTCGTTACAGTTTTGTGAACTTCGCGCGGGCGAAACTCGGCGAGCGGTTTCAAGATCTGGTAGCTGATGGCACCCGACAAGAGCCCGAATACGGCGTTAATCGCGAGTCCGGGGACCAAAAACGCGTAGGCCACCGCGGGCGCTGCCGCGATGAGCGTCATGAGAAAAATGGTCGCCGAGCGCGCCGCACCAATAAGCATGCCGACGATCGACCACACGGCCATCCCCGGCAGCCGGCCGCCGCGGGTGAGCACCGGCACGAGCACGTCGCACACGATTCCGGGAGCGATGTGCTTCGGAATCTCGAACGGGCCGAGTTTGCCGTCCCCGAGAAGAAACGCCACGCTTCCCATGACCAAGCCCGTAAGCGTCGCGCCGAAGCGCGATTTGGTCTTCACGGCAGCGACGATATAAAGCGGCGTCAAGATGACGAGCTTGTGCCCCGGCGCAAAGGGGATGCTCGGCAAAATCTTGAGCGCTTTGATCCCCAGCATCGTGAGCGCGACGCCCGCGATGGTCGCCACGTCCGAAGCGATGATCTTCCCTTTGGGCCCGAGGTCTTGACCTTCCAAGTGCTCTTCGCTCCGCTCGATCTGACGATCGATGCGCTGCAAGATGGGCTCGACGTCCCCGCGCGCCAGTCTCTTGATCCCAGCCCAAAACCCTTCTTCCGTAGCGCCGGATCGTCCTCGCCCTCCCCCGCCGCCGCCGCCGCCCCCTCCGCCACCTCGCCCCCCTCCAATGAGCGCGAGCACGGCATCCATCGAGGCCGCGGCGATCTTCGGCACCCGCAGCTTGTCCAGCCCGGCAGCGATCGCCCGCTCGTCGCCAGCACGCGCAACTTGCGACGCGAGCACGATGCCCACGATGCGCAAAATCATGAGCGCACCGGTCACCGCACCCGCCACATTCAGGTGAAACAGGTGCCCGGCGACGTCGACGGGGACCCAGCGATCGGCCTCCGGATCGTCGGCCGTGATCGCGTACGAGAAGACGATGAAGGCGGCGAACCCCCCCAGTTTGTAGAGCTGACGCAAGAGACGCTTCGATCCGAGCCCCACCGCGAGCCACAGCGCCGCCTGTACACCGGCAAGCGCACCAAGCTGCCACGGCACGCGCAAGAAGAAGACGAGCGCCGCGACCGCGACCAAGTAAAGAACGCGGAGGCGCGGGTCCATCCTCCACATGCTACAGCCCCGCGTCCTGCTCGTCCTTCGTCTTCAGTGGGGGACAGACGCTCCGCGGAATTCTCTGCTTCACCGCGGGGATTGACCGCAAATACTTCACGATGGAGTACGCCTCGTAATCGTTCATCGTCGAAAAGTGGGTCATCTGCGGGCACAGCGCGAGGCCGGTTTGGTCCTGACCGGTGCGAATCGCAAGCGCGAGCTGCTCGTCTCTCCACGTACCGATGCCGGTCTCATCGTCAGGCGTAAGGTTGGGGGGATAGAGCTCGACGCGCGGGTCCCCCGAGTAGGGCAACATCGTCGTTTGTCCCGCCATGTTCTGAAGGTGGCAGCTCTGACATCGTCGCGTTTTTAGGGCCTGCGCGCCGGTTTCGGCGTTCGCCTGTTCGCGCTCTGTCGGCGCGGCCGCGTCGGCGTCATTGCCACCCCCTTTGCTCGCGCATGCGGAGGTGAGGAGCGCAAACGCGACAACGCGGCCGCTACGACTTATTGCCCGCACTGTTTGGCATTGTACTTCGTGATGGCATCCTGCGCGAAGGCGGTGATAGCCGCGTCCATGGTGGTGCTGATCTGAAACATCGGATGAGAGTACTTCGCACCTGTCGCGGTGACGGTCGCCTTGTCTTTCAGAGCAGTCGAGGGGACGAGCGTCGTGCCGTTGGTAGTGATGTACTTCGAAGCGATGTAGATGCCCTCCGGCGACGTGGCGTTCGCTTGAAGGGCCGGGAAAGTAGCCATCCCGAGCTTTCCGAAGTTCGAGTGCATCGCATACTCGCCCTGCTGGTGGCAGGTTTGGCAGGGCGCCTGATCACACCCGGTGCAGTTGTTTGCGTTCTCGTCCTTCCGCTTGATGGTGCGCAGATCCTGCAGAAGGATGGCCTTGAACTTGGTCTGGTCCAGGCAGTTGCCGAGCTTCGCCAGCAGGTTCACCGGGGTTTGCGCGCCGCGCACTTGGCTCTCGAGCAAGAGCCAGTTGGTCACGTCGGCGTTCTGCTGGTTGGTGAGCGCCGGGCCCTGGTGAGAGCCCTTCCTCACGAGCATGGAGCTCGGCACGATGTACCCACGCGCCTCGACCGAGGTGTAGGCGTCGGACGCGCTCGTTTTCGAGAGGAAAGTCGGAGCGCCGGCGGAACCGGGTGGCGAGTGACACCCGCCGCAGGTGCCCATGAGCGACGGGTACACCGTCTGGACGAAGAACGTCTTTGCTTTGTTGTCGGTCACGCCTGGGGGGGGCGTCTTGTCGGCGGGACTAGACGCGGCAGGAGCCGCACCGGGCTCTGTCACGCTGCCTGGCGCACCGGTGCCATTGTCGTTGCCGCGAAATTGCGGATCGAGCGTGTCCGGATCGCTCCCGCAGGCCGCCACGATTGCGGCGCCGACGATCGCGACGAGAGCCACCGCGAAGCGGCTCATCTCAGTTCTCCTCGTCCTGCTTGCGCCGGAGCGCGAGTAGGAGTCCGAGACCGACGAGAACCAAGGCCCCGGTGCCGCCGGTCGTTCCGTGCCGCGAGACGGAGCACCCCGCCTCCGCGTCGTCGAGACCCGGACGGAAACCGCCCGGCTCCGGGCTCGGGCCGCCCGGGATCACGCTGCCAGGCCCCGTGGCGTTCGGATCGGTGCTGGTGCTGGGCCCATTCACGCGCGGCAAGGGGCCAGTGCCATCGGCGTTGGTGCCCGGTTTGTCCGTCGCGCCGCCCGGCATGGTCTGCTGCCCCGGTACCCAGGTAGATGGAACGAGGGACAGCCAAATGCTCTCACGCGCGGCCAGCTTCGCCGTATCCGCGTTGGTGTAGCCCTGCACTGCCGAGCCGATGAACGTCTTGACCTCCGGCATGAACGCGGTGTTCCCGCCGCCATAGCCCGGATTGGGAATGTTCGAGAGCGCGTAGATGAAGCCGCGCCCTTGGTTGTTCGGGTTGCGCTTGCCGCGAACGACGGTGCCCGCGATGTCGGAGTACTTGGACACCTCGTAGAGCTTTGCCGGATCTTTGGTGCCGAGCTTCGAGCCGGGCACGTCGACCGGGACGATTTGGGCAAAGCCCTTTCCGGTGCCGGTCGAGGAACCACCGAGCGACACGACCGAGGGCATCTCCTTGCCGACCTCGCCCCAGAGTGCGCCGACAGATGCTGCGTGGCGCGCGTACGGCGCGACCGCCATGATCGACGTGCCCACGGGAGCGAGCGTGGTCTTGTCGAGCATCATGAGCATGGAGAGATTGGATCCGCCGGTGTGCCCTTGATCGTCGCCCTTTCGGGTCTTCTCGCTCATCTGGTAGCTGAGGCCGAGATACTTCCCGAGATCGGCGATGTTCGGCTGCACGGCGTACTTGTTGTTTTTCGGCTCGCTCTTGACGACCAGCACACTCTTGATCACTTTGCCGGTGTTCACGTCGAACGAAAGCACGCGAACGCCGATGTCCGCGGGCTGGCTGTTCGCTTCGACGCTGGTGAGAAACGCCGTAGTGCTTCCTTCCGCGATGGGCGCCACGTCGGGGCGGCAGTGCTGCGCGTTGTCGACGACACGCTTCAGGTAGTCGATCTTGAGATTGACGCCAGTGGTGGGTGCCTCATCGACGGTGACACGCATCACGTAGGCGTTGTCGTTGTTACGCTGCACCCCCAACACGAAGGAGCTCGCAGAAACACGCTGAATGCTGTGCGGGCCGTACTGCTGGCCGTCGTTGTCTCCCGACAACTCGATGAGATTGGTCGGTTTGAGGGTGGTGCTGGGCGTCCCATTCACCCCCCCGTCGCGGCGGTTCGTGTTGAGCACGTGGACCGGCTGGAGCGTCACCTTGTCGTAGACGAAGGCGACCACCTGCGGGTTTCCGCTGGCTCCGTTGTCTTCGCTGGCCGCGATGAGGAGGTAATATTTGTTGGTCGCCGCGATGTTCGGCTTCTGCCACGCGCGGTCGCCTTCGAGGCGCGGCAGATTGATGGTCTTCATCTGGTCGACTTGCGGGCCCGTCGCCGCGAGCTTCACCACGGAGAAAGCGCCCTGCATGTAGCTGTTGTCGCTGTTGTCGTTGACCTTGTTGTCGGTGCGCGTCGCCGTGATGAGCAGCGTCACCTCGCTCCCGAAGTTGGCCTTGGCGGCGGGGCTGTCGTCCATCTTGAGCTGCGAGTCCATGTATCCGACGCCGGTGTTCCTACCGACTTTGGGAACCTTCACGTTGTTGACCGTCGTGGTCGGCCCGAGCGCATCGCCGATCAGCTGCGGCAAGACGCGGTTGTAAGTGTTCAGAACGATGGTGGACCCTGCCGGATCCGCGTTCGCGCTATCCGCAGCCAAAAGCGCCAGTGCCCCAATCAATGCTGCACAAAAACGGGATTTGTTCATGGCGTTTTCTCCGGCGCGAGATCGTCATTCGAGGCAAGCTGAACACTGAGATCCGTCGACTCCGAAACGGGAACGAGCTCGCGAGCGCTGGGCGTGGTGGTCTTGTATACGTGGACCGAGGTGACCAGAGCGTCGCGATCCAAAACGGATGACTCCTTCGACTGCATGGCCGATGGGAGGTGAACGCGAACTTTGCCGTGTTGATGAGGGGGCAGAGTGAAGGAAATGTCGTCCTCGTGCCTTGCCCACAGGATCGCATCCGCGCGGCCGACGACCTCATCGCCGGCGACCATCTCGACAGCCACAGCGCCCTTGGTGTCGACTCTCAGACTCTGCACCAGTCTGGCGAACGAGAGCTTGTCGGTGCCGTCGTCGGCGCGGCCAACGACGAGCGAGTCACCGACCTGCCGGCGTTTCACGACCCCCGCAAGCTTGCCATCTACGTAGACGCGCGTTCCCTTGGCCGGTTCGGCGACCGCATACGGCACGTCCGAGGAGCAGGTGCCGGGGTGTGATGCGCTGAGAACGCAATGGCGCGTTTTGTCGACGGGCGGCACGTCCTTGCCGGCGAACACCGCCATCTTGCGAATCTCGTGGACGATGAACGTGTTCTTGAGCCCGACGGTGTCCCAGCCCGTCTCCGCGCTTCCTGTAGTGCCCGATGCGAAGCGAACGACGAAGCGATCTTTGTCTTTCCTGAGCTCCGCGCCTTCGATGCTGGCGATTCGATTCGTGACGTCGAAGAAGTAGACGGACTTGACTGCGTCCGGCGAAACGCCGATGGCCGTGAGGTATTCGGCAAGGCGAAACTTCGGAGCAAACTCGGTTCCGACATTCTCGATGGTCGGGAGCTCGCCGTAGCGGAGAACCCCTTTCTGCACGCCGTCGACGTAGACGGGAAGATCGAGCCCCTTCAGCTTTCGTGATCCGTGGCTTCCGTTCTGCACTTGCTCGCCGATGTCCGCCGCGGGTACCGGTGCGGGTAGGGCGGCGGCGGGCTCGGAGCTCCTCTTCGAGCACCCAGAGCACGCGATCGCGGCGGCTGGTACAAACAGGATCCAGCTGTATTTGTTGCGCCGCATCGTTGCCCAACAAGCACGGCACATGCCGCGCACTCCGACTGGATTTTCAGGCGGCCGGCAGGTGAAAAAGGCGTGTCCACGTGACTCGGCCCGCCGCTCACGGTTTCGCGTGTGAGCCGGTCGCGTCTCGGCGTGGATGTAGGCGCGGGATCGCCGCCGACCCAGCTTGCGGCCTTTAGTCCTCAGTGCGGCCGAGGCTATAGTCGTTCGATGCGCTCATCTTTCGTTCTCGTCTTGGCATCGCTCGTTCTCGTCACCGCCTGCGAAGACGACGACACTGTGGCTCCGCCCCTGAAAAAGGATGCAGGCGGGGGCACCGTGGACGCGACCATCGAGGGAGGCGCCGGCGTCGATGCCGCGATCGACCCCAACTCGCTGTGCGCGAAGTACGGCGGGTACTCCAAGGTGGAGAATTTGGTGAAGGCGTCGATTGCCGCGGTCGCGAGCGACTGCAAGATCGGCGCGTTTTTCAGCGGGCTCAGCCAAACACAGAACGTGCACCTACAGGACTGCCTGTCGAAGCAGGTCGGTGAGTTCATGGGCTGCCGCGTGACCTACGCGGGCTCGACCGATTCGCTCGGCAAGGAGTGCCGCACGATGGCCGAGGCGCATCAAGACATCGATCCACAAATTCGTCAGGCCGACTTCGACGCGTTCATCATCGACGTCACGTCGACACTCAAGACGAACGGCATGAGCACCGACGACATCGCCAAGATTGCTCCGTCGTTTTTGTCGACGAGTCAGGAAATCGTCCAGAGCGCCGACCAGGGATTTTCGAACTCGATCTGCCCTGGACAAGACGCGGGTGCCGATGCGCGCGACGGCAGCGCGATCACGGATGGCAACGCCGAGGGCGGCTGACGGTCAGGGGACTTTGCAGTAGCCCTGATTGTTGCAGCCGTTTGGACACGCGCCACCTTCGGCCGGACACGGTTCGGTGCAGCGTTTTCCGCCTTTCGCCGGGAAATCCACGCACGCGTTGCCCGCGCACTGATCCGCCGTGGTGCAGGCAGCTCCAAACGGAAGCTTGCCGGCGTCTCCGCTCGAGCCCGCATCGTCGCCGGCTTCGCTATTGGACGCCTCCATGCTCGCGTCGCTCGAGCTGGTACCCGTGCAGTCGGAAGCACACTTCGAGCTGCTGCAGCCCGCCATCGTGATCGCGGTTCCAAATGCGAAGATCGTCAGCGCCAAGAGCCATGTCCTCATGGGAATCACCTTTGCCCGTTTTCAGAAGTCTGTACGAGTTCGCACGCGCGGCTGGTTACAGTTGTGTCACATGGGAGGCGTCGCCGGTTTTTTGCCACTCCCATCGCACACCGAGAAGAATCTGCCGGTATCCGCCGGTGAAGATGCCCTCCGGCCGTCGCGCCGCGATGTACGTTGCGTCGAGCAGGTTCTTCACCATGAGACGCACGGTGATGCCGCTTGCCTTGTGCCGATAGCGCGCCGTCACATCGACAATCGTGTGCGCAGGCGCGAGCCCCAATCGACCCGTCGCATCTTCCGCCACGGTGTTCTGCACGTCGGTGAACTGCGAGCTCACGTGCGTCCACGCAATTTGCCCTCCCAAGCCCGCCTTGTGCTCGAGATCGACGTTCGCGCTCAAGCTTTGGACCGGCGCGTACGGCAAAAGATTGCCAGCGTTGGGGCCGGCGGCAAAAGTAGCCCGCACGAACGTGTACCGCGCGCCGACGTCGAGCGCTGTCTCCCAACCGAGGGCGCGCGCAATCTGAACGACGGCGCCCGTTTCCACACCGACGTGCCGCGTCTCCCCCGCATCGATTTCGGTGGTCTGCGCCGCGGAGGCGCCTCCCGTGTTGAGCACGACCTGGTTCATGAACTTCGACGCAAATGCGGTCACCTCGCCGCGCAGCCATTTGTTCGGAGCCAGGCGGGATCCAATCTCCCAGTTGATGCTCTCTTCGGCGTTGAGCTCCGACGGTGCGCCTTTGGGACTGATCGAGCTCGTAATCCGCGGCGGAGCCCATCCGACGTGGAGGCCCCCGAAAACATGCGCGTTGCGCGAGCCGTAAACCATGCCGATGCCAGGGACGAGCCCGCTCGCGACGCGATCACCCGGCAAAGATGCATCGTGGGGTCCCGTGCCGTCATCCTGCCGAAGGACGATGCGATGAAAGGACGCGTACTCTGCTCTGAGACCCGGGGTAACGAGAAGATTCTCCCGAAACGCGATCCTGTCCTGTGCGTAGGCCGCGAAGGCAATGGTGCGGTGCTTTTCCTGTTGATCGAGCGATCCCGACCAGGACGTCGGGATCTCGCCGCTCCGTTGCTCGTAGAGGGCGGTCTCGCCGAGGATGCGGGCGCCGTAGTCTAGGGTGTGGCCTACGCCGCCTGTTTCGAAGCGCGTTTCGAAGCGCGGCTCGAGCCCGGCCACCTGATAGTCGCGATCGAGGACCGTATTGGTCGGAAGAAAGTAGATGGCGCCGCTGGGCTGCGCCGTGTCGCCGAGGATGCGGTCGTACGTCATTCCGGAAAAACCCGCGCGCGTGTAGTTCTGCCGGCGCCAGATGCGGTTCGTGTCGTACGCGTAGAGGAGCGTGCGCAGCTTGGTGTCGGTGCCGAAGCGCTGCTCGTGCGTCAGGGACACGTCGTAACGACGCAGGTGCAATCGATCGGCGGGCGCGAGCGTCGACCTTCGAGGATCGCGCGCGTACATCTCGCGGGTAAGCCCTACGTCGTCGGAGTCGGCTGCGTCGTCGTGGAAGCCGATTTTGAGAATGGCTTCACCCGTATCGCTCGTGTCGAAGGCCACCTTTCCGAGCACGTTGGTCGACTCGAAGGCCTGGTTGCGAAAGCCATCCCCGCGCCGATAGAGAGCTTGCACCACGTAGCGCGCACCTGAGAACGTGTCGCCGTAGCTCGCCAGCCCTCGCGCGTAGCCGTATTGTCCCCCTTCGCCGTCGACGACCGCGTGCGGGCGCGGCGGGGGGGACACGGTGAGAAAGTTTACGACGCCTCCGATCGTTTGAGGTCCAAAGAGAATGCTCCCGCTCCCTTTGACGACCTCGATCGCGCGCATCCGCTCGATGGGCGGCGCGTAGTACATGTCCGGCTCGGCGTAAGGATTGAGCGATACGGGAATTCCATCCTCGAGAACGAGAACGCGCCGGCTGCGTCCCGCTTCGAGACCGCGAATGCCGATGTCGAGGCGCCCGCCACTACCGAACTCCTGGCGCACTTGTACGCCGGGCACGCGGCGGAGCATCTCGGCAGCCTCGGTGGGCTGCGCACGCTGGATGTCCTTTTCGCCGATGACGGTGCCGGATCCGGGGATTCGTTGGAGCGAATCGGGTTTGTTGCCGATCACGCGAACCTCGGGAGGCTCGCTCCGAGTCGGAGTCGGAGTCGGAGTGGGCGCGTCTTGGGCGGTCGCTGTTCGGGAGACGAGCAGGATCGCGATGACCGCGAGACGACGCATCATGGAGACTTGCAAATGCCCATGCCATTGCAGCCCGCGGAGGGGGGCGGGCAATCCAAAGACTGCGCGCACGACCTGCTGCATCGCGAACCCTTGGCGTTGAAGTTGAAACAGAGACCGGTTTCGCAACTCTCGTTCGTTTCGCACGACGACATGAACGGAAGGAGCCCGCCGTCGTTGCCGGACGCATCGCTCGAGGCGTCGGCTTCTGCAACGCCGGGAATCCTCCCGCTGCAGTCGCACGCGCCATAACCCCGACCATCGGCCGCACATTGCTGGTAGCCCCGCGCAGCCGAAGGGCACTCGCAGCCGCGCCAATCACCGGGATAACAAGGGCGCCCGTTGTCGCCACACGCGCCGGCGAGTGTGGCGAGCACCAGTGCCGAGAGGCCCCATGCGACGAGCTTCACGTGCTCATCCTAACCTCATGCGACGAAACCGGCCCAACTGACGCCAAGATGTAACAAGCGCGCCAGGCTCACAGGGGTCGGGAGACGTGGTAAACTTTGGCCATGAGTGAACGAGTGCGCTCCGTCGCCGCGGCCTTGGTCCTCGTCGTGCCGGCGTCCATTCTCGCCTTCATTGCATGCGCCGAGGTTGGAACCACGCACTATGGCGATCCGCACAGCCTCTCGAGCGCAAACTTGGGAGAAGCGGGCGTGGAGCCGGTCCAGTGCGGCGGTGGCGACGCGGCCATCGAGGCAAGCGGCGGCGCTGGCTGCGCGGTCTCGTTCTCCAAAGACATCTATCCGAGCATGACTGCGAATGGCGCCTGGAAATGCGCCGCCGCCGCTCCGTGTCACGGCGCCCAACAAAATGCGCCGCCGCCGGCCATCAACGGGACCACGCCCCAGACCATGTACGACAGCCTTAAGGACTTCAAAATCGGCGGAGCGGGCAACCCTTACATCAACGCAGGAAATACCGATCCGTCGAAGTCGTCGCTCGAGTGCAACGTGCAGGGTCAGTGCGGCTCGCTGATGCCGAAGCTGGACAATCCGCCCGGGGCCAAAGCGCTCTCGCACGACGAGATTTGCAAGATCGACGCGTGGCTCAAATGCGGCGCACCGAACAACTGACGCCTGAACTGTCGTCCTGTTGAAGTGCTCATCCTGAGGCGCACGGCGCCGAAGGATCCTACACATTCGCTCCAGTTGCGGGGTTTGCGTGACGTCCTTCCGCGCAGCGCGCCTCACACCGCGCACGGTACAACCATCGTTTTACCATTGTCGTGTCGCGGATCTATCGCTGGCCAAATACGCTTGCGATCGGTCAAACGAAATGTAACCACTATGCGCAGCGCACATGTGTCATGCGTTGCTCACGCGCTCACGTTACTCAGCCGTCGCGGTCCTCGCGGGGTGTGCCCTCGCCTCGGGCCAAGCTCGCGCGCAGTCCGACACGCCGGTGACCCCCCCCACGGTCGTGCAACACGTGGACGCGACGTACCCCACCGCGGCGCTCGCAAGCGGCCGCCACGCCGATGTGGTGCTCATCGTGACGGTGGGCGTGGATGGTCACGTCTCGAACATCGAGGTGGCCGAGTCGGGGGGAAAAGAGCTCGACGAGGCCGCGGCCGCCGCCATGCATCAATGGACGTTTCGGCCAGCAACGCGCGCCGGAAAGCCCGTGGCGAGCCGCATTCGCGTTCCGTTCCACTTCGCACCGCCGGCCGGTCCGCCGGAAGCACCAACGGGCGGAATTCAGGCAGGAACGGTGCAAGGCGGCGTCGTCTCTGGAGGCGGCGGCGTGGGCACGTCGGGGCCGTCGCCAATGGCGGTGGCCGAAGGTCAGAAGCCCGCGGCCACAGCCGTGGAACCCGAAGAGGTTCGTGTGCACGGACGAGCGCAACCGCCGAGCCGCGGCGCATCGGACTTCCACTTGCACGTCGGCGCGCTCCGGCACGTTCCACGCCAAAATGCGACGGAGCTGCTCAAGCTCGCGCCGAGCATTCTGTTGACGAACGAGGGGGGCGAGGGCCACGGCGAGCAGATTTTCCTCCGCGGTTTCAACGCGCGCGAGGGGCAGGACATCGAGTTCTCCGTGGGCGGCATTCCCATCAACGAGAGCGGCAATCTCCACGGAAATGGCTATGCGGATGCCCATTTCATCATTCCGGAGCTCGTGGAGTCGCTGCGCGTGGTCGAAGGGCCTTTCGACCCGCGTCAGGGCAACTATGCCGTCGCCGGAAGCGCCAACTACGAGCTCGGCCTCGAAAGGCGCGGCCTCCTGGCGCAGTACACGACCGGGAGCTTCGGCACGCAGCGACTTCTCCTCGCGTGGGGCCCCAGTGGGATGAGCGAGCACACCTTTGCCGGCGCAGAGGTCTCTTCGACGGACGGCTTCGGGCAGAATCGAGACGCCAAGCGAGCCTCGGTGATGACGCAATACGAAGGGCGTCTCGGCGCGCGCGGCGGCTACCGTGTATTCGCGCAGGGATATTCGACCCACTATCACAGCGCGGGTGTTCTCCGAGACGACGACTTTCGCGCCGGGCGCGTGGGTTTTTACGACAGCTACGACGTGTCCTCGTTCGCTCGGCAACAAGTGCCTTCGGGGGGAGACTCGTCGCGTTACTCGATCGGAGCGGACATCGAGACGCGCGAAGGGGACACGACGTTTTCTCAGCAGGTCTTCGTGATCAAGCGAGGCATGCGCCTCGTCGAGAACTTCACCGGCTTTCTTCTCGACGTGCAGACGCCGCTGCAACGTCTACATGCCCAGCGTGGCGACACGCTCGACCTCAATGTCGACGAGCTCACGATGGGCGCGCGCGGCGCGGTAAAGCTACGCGGGAAAGCCATCGGTCAGCCGCAAGAGATCGAGCTCGGTTACTTTGCGCGCGGCGATTGGGTTCACGGCACCCAGCAGCGCCTGGAAGCGACCAACGGCGTCCCCTACGCCACCGAAACCGATCTCACGTCCGAGCTCGGCGACATCGGCCTTTACGCCGACACCAACCTGAAGGCCACGCCGTTCGTCACTTTCCGCGGCGGTCTGCGAGCCGATCTCTTCACCTACAACGTCGTGGACAACTGCGCGGCCCACGACGTCGCCCACCCGTCGAAGACCGATCCGCCGCTCGACCAGAGCTGCCTCACACAACAGGACTACGGGCGACACCGGGAGGCAAACGCGCGCGCCGCCACGTCGAGCGTGGCCCTATTGCCGCGCGGATCTCTCATTTTCGGGCCATTTCAGAACATTTCACTCAACGTGAGCTACGGCCAGGGCGTTCGCTCGATCGATCCGAACTACATCACCCAAGACGTCAAGACGCCGTTCGCGAGCATCACCGCGTACGAAGGAGGAGCGTCGTATGCCGCCGAGGTGGACGGAATGGCCATCGTCGCGCGATCGATTTTGTTCCAGACCCACGTGGATCGAGACCTCATTTTCAACGAGACGGCCGGGCGCAACGTGTTGGGCGTGGGCACGACGCGCACGGGTTGGGTCGGCGCGATGCGCCTCACGGGGAGCTTCTTCGACCACGCGGCAAACCTCACGCTCGTCAGGTCGGCCTACGACGATACGCATCTGCTCGTCGCCTACGTTCCTGACGTAGTTCTAAGGTCCGACACCACGTTTTTTGCCGATCTTCCGTTGGCCATCGCGGGAAAGAAAATCAGAGGCGCCCTCGGCACCGGCCTCACGTACGTGGGCCCGCGCGCTCTTCCTTTCGGCCAGCGCAGCCAGGACATTTTCACCATCGACGCCTCGGCGACGGTCGGATGGACGAACTACGAAGTCAGCGTCGCGGCGACCAACCTACTCGACCGCCGTTACCGGCTTGGCGAGTACAACTACGCATCGGACTTCAAAAGCCAGAGCCAGCCCACACTCGTTGCCGAGCGCCATTTTGCGGCGGGCTCCCCGCGCGGAATCTTCGCCACGTTCGCCATCCATTTCGGAGGTCCGTCGTGAAGCTGGAGCGAACGTTGGCTGCGCTCGTCGCGCTCGCTGTTGCCTGCGTGGGCACCACGGGAGGCGACATCATCGATTTCCCGGTTTTCGGGGCGGGACCGGCCAAAGCGAATTCGACCAAACCTTTCGAGTTCGTCAACGACCGAGGTTGGCACGTGGTGCTCACCAGAGCGGTCCTCCACGTGGGCGCGCTCTATCTCGGCCAGAACATGCCGGTGTCGGGCGCACAAAATACGAGCTGTATTTTGCCGGGTACGTACGTGGCGCAGGTCACGACGGGATTGGACGTGAATCTCCTCTCCAGCACCCCGACTCCGTTTCCATCGCTGGGGCGCGGTACGACGCTCGACGCGCGTGTCGCTCAAGTGTGGCTCACCGGCGTCGACATCAACGAGACATTCGATCCGAAGCCGATTTTGGCCATCGAGGGGACCGCAGACAAAGACGGCGACGTTCGGCCCTTTTCCGGAAAGGTAAGCATCTCGAGCAACCGGCAAACGTCGAGCGGGCAACTGGCAGGCGCAAACCCCATATGCAAGCAGCGCATCGTTTCGCCCATTCCGACGTCGCTATCCATCGGTCACGAGGGGGCGCTCGTCCTCCGCATCGACCCACGTTTTCTCTTCGTGAATGTCGACTTCGGGCAGCTCGGTAAATTCTCGAGCGGCTATGGCTTCAGCGACGACCCTAGTCAGACCGATCCAAAGTCCCCGCTCTACTACTCGCAACCCAGCGCGAACCTTTACCAGAACCTCCACGCGGCGGGAGGGCTCTACGCATTTTCTTGGGAGGTGACTCCATGAGTTCACGACTCGTTTTTGCGATGACGGCACTCGCTATGGCTGCTTGCCCACACTCCAACGATACGCCTGCATCCACCGGCCAAGATGGTGGAACGGCAGACTCGAATTCACCGCCTTCCGCCGATGGCGGGTCGGGACTGAGAGCGTTCACGCCGCCGACCGATCCCGGTGGCGGAGGCATTCTCTTCGCCGCGTCCGGCGAGGTGCTTGCGCTCACCGGGTACTCGTTTCCACCGGCCAGCCCCGACGATCCTGCGTTCGTCGACGGATGGGAGGTGAGGTTCACCCACCTCCTGTCGACCATCGACAAGATTACGTTGTCCGAAAATCCCGACACCGTTCCGGGAGACCAGTCGAAAACGGGAACCTCGGCTGCCGAAGTGAATGGCCCGTGGGCCGTCGACCTCGCGCGCAGCGATCCCAACTACCTCGCTGGCAAGGGTGGCCCTGGAGAGCAGGCGGTGCCCATCGCTGTGCTCTCGAAACAGAAAGACGGTTCCCCCTTCAAGACCGACGGCACGCGCTACGCGTTCGGCTTCGACGCAGTCTCCGCCTCGCCAACGGCCTACAACGTGAATCTCGATTCGAGCGCCCTTGTCGACTACCGAGAAATGGTCAAAGACCAGTGCGTCGTCCTTTATGTCGGCACGGCAACCTTCAAAGGCAACAAGGCCGACGCCACTTGCTATCCCGACGATCGCAAGAGCTTCCCGGATACTGTCGATTTCCGGCTCTGTTTCAAATCGCCCGCGACGTATCAAAACTGCCAAAATCCGGACAATGACCCCGCGCAGGCATTTCCAGATGAAGAACATCAGCGCGGCATCGCGTTCAAGAGCAATCAATCGGTCATCGGGCAAGTCACCTTTCACGTGGATCATCCGTTTTGGGACAGCGTTCTTCACGACGCGCCGACCCACTTCGATCCATTCGCGGCGCGCGCGGTCGGGCAAGATGGTGGAAAAGCGGCGGTCACCCTCGAGATGACGAAAGGTGCAGATTACACGGACTACACCGACGCGCTCGGCAGGCAGCTCACATGGCGGTACTGCGTCGAGCCCCCGACCGACGTACACCCGAAGCTCACCGGCGCCATGCGCTTCGATCCCCAGACCGTGCCGCACGCTACCGCGAGCGACCCGGGCACGGGTCTTCGCGACTACTACGATTTCGCCACCTACAACCAGAGCACCCAGGGGCACCTGAACAGCGATGGGCTCTGTTTCGTGAAGCGCAACTACCCATCGCCGCCGTGAGCCCAGGCGCCCGGTCCATATTACCGCTCCCTGCGGTCTCCCGAAATCGAACCGTAATTTCTACCGGACGCCTAACCGCCCGTCGGCGAGCACCGCGGCGCGCAGAGCCGCAGTCGCGGTAGAGCGTGCGGTGCCGTGAACCGCAGCTACCGGCTCACAGCGTGGAGAGCGCCCTGCTCGACGACTCCGACTTTCCAGCAAAAAGAGGGGAAACCCGGTCAGGTAGGAGCTTGGCATACATAGTGCTCCTACCCTGGCGGCGACCGCTCATGGTCGCAGCATCGCTCGACCGAGCGACGACAACGTCGCGGGATGAAAAATGAAGATCACCATTCAAACGGCTACAGCCCTCGCGGCGGCAACAGTCCTCGGATGCAGCGCAGGCGATGGCAGCGCGTCGTCTGACGAGCAAGAGGCAAAAAGCGGAAGATCCACCATCGAGTTCAAAGCGATTCGCTTCGACGCGAACGACCCCCCCGCCGGCTTCCAACCGAACCCAAGCGCGCCGCTCGCCGCGGGCGGGAAGGCGACTGTGATTTATCCCGCCGCCCGCTTCCCCGCGGTGGACGTCTCTTGCGCTCCGGGCACGCCGACGCGCATGGGATCGATGATCAACAAAGATCCCCAGCGCGTGACGGAGACAGCGCTGGTGAGCGAGCGCGCGACCTTGACCTTGCCTCGCGACACGTCGAAGCTGGACCTGTGGTTTGTCTGCCGAGGGACGAACGGTCAAGACCAGTTCGACAACGCGAACCCTCTGCACGTCAAAGGTGGGACCGACAACTATGGATATTCCGTGGCGGGAGGCAGCGGGCTCATGTTCGCCGGCTCCGTGGGGCCGGCGAGCGACGTCCTCGGCAATTCGTTTCGTGTATTCGTCACGGATGTCCGATCGGGCGGTCGAACGGTGACCGATCCGATCGTCCAGGATGTATCGCTCACGGTCGAATACTCTGATTTTGCCCGCGCATTCGAAGGCGCATCGAGCTTGACGGCCATCGCGAATCTCGTCATCCGCGACGCGTTCGCCGATGGACACGTGGACACGCGGCTCGACAACAATCACCACCTTGTTCTAAAGCGCGATGCGCAGGGCAAATTCGTGGGAATGCTGCCGCACGCGTTCCACACCGAGCGGACGACTGGCGCCGATGAGGTGGTGAGCGTCACCGCCGTGGACTTCGCCTTCACGGCGAATGGGAAGTTCGATTCGAACAACGGCGCGAACTACCGCATTGACTTGGGCAGGAATCGAACGCTTCTGCCATAGAGCGTTCTGGGGCGCGCCGTTGGTGAATGACGTATTGTGCTGAATGGTCACCCTCGAAATCCCCATTCCTAGTCAGGTTGGGATGGTCGGCACCCGCATCGCCGCTCGCGTCCGCGCCTGCCCCAGAGCTCACACGAAGCAAGGGCGCAGGCGCACGCGCATGCCATCGCCAGGGGGGCCCCCGCGAGCGCATCGCCATTTAAGGCATTTTACAGCGGTTCTTGCGACGCTGGACAGTGGGCCGCGTTGCTGCGAGTCTTCATCCATGAGTTCTTGGGGTGCTTCGGCCCCAGGGAAGGGAGGTTCATGAACACCATACGGTTGGCCATTCCCTGCATTCTCCTTGCTTGTTTTCTCGCATGTTCGAAGGCATCGAATACTTCCACTCTCGATGGGTCCCCCTCTTCCTCCGCTGCAGTTGCAGCGGGGCAGCCTGCCGGTCCGGAAGTGCCGTCGGTCCGAATTGCGCAGAACCCTGACGCATCCGACGCGTTTACGCTCATACCGACCTCCCAGCTCGCAGCGAAGATTGCCGGCCCGCCCGCCGGATGGGCATCGAAGATCGTGCTCATCGATGCACGAACGCGTGTCGAGTACGAGGAGGGTCACATTCCGGGTGCCCTCAACCTGACGCCGAAGAACGTTCCTGCAAACCTGCCTTCGAAAGCACCTGACAAAGCCCTGGAGCTCATCTTCTATTGCAATGGCCCGAAGTGCACAAAGAGCCGAAAGGCTGCCCGCGCCGCCATCGCCCTCGGCTACGCGAATGTGGTTGAATACAACGAAGGCCTCCCCGCGTGGGCGCAAGCTGGGCTGAACGTCGAGGGCAAGCCGCTACCGGCGTTTCGATCTCCGGCCCTGACGCCCGACGCGCTCGAGCGTGATCAACCTAGAAATTTCGCCCCCGTGATTGTCGACGTGCGTGACAAAGACGAATTCGAGCAGTTTCGTATTCCGGGCTCGCGCAACATTCCGCTCGACGAGATCGAATCCCGAATCAAAGAGATTCCGGCCGACGATCCGGTAGTCGTCGTCGACCACGCGGGGCATCAAGCAGGCGTAACGTGCCGGCTCTTGCACAGCCTGCAGCGCAAGAAGGTGCAGCACCTCGAGGGTGGCATCTTGGCCTGGCGACAAAGCGGAAAGAACGTAGACCTGGGTGCGCGGTAGCGGGGGACCGGTGCGAACGAGCATCACCGCGCGGCTCTACTGGTGCTTCGCCGTCATCCTCATCTCGGTTGCCGTGGTCGGAGTCTGGGAAGTCTTGACGAGTCTTCGAATCGCACGTCGCACGCGCGATTCATTGCTTACCTCGTACAAAGCGGCGATCGCGGTCGATGATTTGCACCGCACCGCCCGTTCTGCCCAATTGACATTGTCCGCTGCGGCGAGGACAGCCACCGGCTCCGACTTGCCGAGAGTTTTGGAGATGGAGCGCCAATTTTCGCAGACCTTGGAAGTTCTGAAGCGCTCCGCCGGCCGCGAAGAGAGCGCAGTGGCAGTCGAAAAGAAATTTCGCGCGACCATGGATGAAGGGATGGCATTCGTGAACGCGACGGTGAGCGAACGCTGGGTGGAATCCGGCGAACGGGCTCGGCTGTTCGATCGCGCGGCCGACGAACTAGAGGGGGCGCTAGGCGCGTTTCGCTACCGAGAAGTAACCGCGATGGAAGCGGAGCTCCATCGGTTGAACCACGATCTCGAGCTCGCCGCTTGGGTCTTCGCGAGCGGTCTATCTCTGTCCTTGATCGTCGCGATCGCATTTGCGCTCTCGCTGAGACGTGCGCTCGTGGAGCCGCTCTCCGAGCTTACTGCGATTTCGAAGGCAATCGCGGAGGAAGGTGACCTGTCCACCAAAGTTCCAGTTCGCTCGGACGACGAACTTGGGCAACTCGCAACAGCATTCGGCGACATGGTGCGCCGGCTGCAAGAGATGTCGACGGAATCGCAGCGTCTCGTGGCCACGAGAACGCGCTTGGAGAACGAGCTAGACATCGCCTCGCGCTTGCAGACGGCTCTGTTGCCTAGAGATAGCTGCAAAATACGCGGCGTGGAGATTTCCGCGCGCATGGTCCCCGCGACAGAGGTAGGCGGCGACTACTACGATGTCTTGGAGTTGGAAGACGGATGCTGGCTCGGTGTGGGGGACGTGTCTGGCCACGGTCTGACCGCAGGGCTCATCATGATGATGATGCAGAGTGTCGTAGCGGGACTCGGCAGGCATGCGCCGAATGCCGCGCCGCGTCAGCTCGTGAACATCCTGAACAAGGTGATCTTCGACAACGTTCGATCCAGACTGTCGAAGGATGAACACGCCACATTCTGCTTGATAAGATACCGCTCCGACGGAAGCTTCACGTTTGCGGGCGCTCATGAGGCCATCCTGATATGGAGGGAACGTCAAGGGCGATGCGAGGTCATCGAAACGCCAGGCACGTGGCTCGGTGGAATCGAGGACATTGAGCCGTTCGTCACGGACTCGGACAACCGCCTGGAGCCAGGCGACGTGATGCTCCTCTATACGGATGGACTCGTGGAGGCCATGGATCGCGCCGGAATTCAGTTCGGAGTGGAGCGCCTTTGTAAAGAGCTCGAGAAGGTCCACTCGGCGCCCGCTGATGCGATACGCGATCACATGATCGCCGCGGTTGGAGCGTTTATGAACGTTCAGCAGGATGACATCACCGTGCTGGTGCTCCGCCATGTCGCGGAGCCGGCCCAGCGCCCAGTGCCGGGCGCGTTGCAGGGGACGGGGCAGGTTATATAGCGTTGTTCGACCGCGTGCGTTATCCTGAGTCTGAGGACGGAGCTCTCAAATGTCGATGAGTGACGTGGGTATCGCCGAGGTTCGGGGGGTCGCGCTAACCATCACCCCGGCCATGGAGGAGGGTCGAGTAGTCGTGCAGCTGCAAGGGAACGCAGACATGGATGGGCACACGCTTCTTGTCGACTTCCTACAAAAAATCCATGCGCACACGAAGCGGGGCAAAACCACGGAGGTCGTCATCGATATCCGTGGCCTCTACTTCATGAACTCGTCCTGCCTGAATGCGCTGATTCGCTGGATAAACAACGTGCGGTCCATGCCTTTGGACGCCAGGCACCGCATCACGTTCCTTTCGAACAGCAAACTGCCTTGGCAGGCGAAGAGCCTTCGATCGATCAAGTGCTTTGCCGACGAGTTGATCGTGGTTCAATGCGCCAGCTAGCAAGGGACAGCCAACAGTACGTCGAGTTCGCGTTCTGTCCGAGCGGCCTGTTGATTTCTGTCATGCGGCGGTTTGTGTCCGATTTCTATGCCGAGACAATCGGCGACCCGGACCTCATCTCCAGGTTGGCCATGGTCACCCACGAACTGCTCGAAAATGCTGCCAAGTACTCTCTCGACGGCGAGGCTCGGCTGCGAATCGAATGGACGAGGGAACGCGGCGGGTCGATGACCATCCTGGTTCGGAATCGGGCATCCACGGACCAGGTGAGGACTGTCAGAGAGACGATCGATAGGATGCGCACCGGGAAACGAGACACACTCTACGCGACCTTCATTGAAGAGAGCGTCACGCGGCCCCTTGGGTCCATGCTTGGGCTACCGCGGATCTGGGCTGAAGGGGAGATGGACTTGTCGTGCGATGTCGAGGGGGACACCATGACCATTCGAGCGGAGTGTGATTGCGGCACCGCTCTATCTACTTGATGAGCGAAAAGGCCTCTTTCGAAAGCTGAAACACCCCCAGCCCAAACACAAGCCAGCCGAACGCGCGTTGGAGTCGTTTGGGCGATGTGTTCGCGCTCAGATGCGCGCCGGCGAGCGCACCGGCCGTGGTTGCCGCGGCGATTGCGAGAACCAGGCGCCACGGGATGACCGCGTGCGTGAGTTGACCGGCGAAACCCGCAGCCGACTGCTGCACGATCACGAGTGCGGATGTCCCAATCGCGCGGTGAGTGCTGAGGCCACCGAAGAGACAAAGCGCCGGAACGATGAGAAACCCACCGCCCGCGCCCACCAAACCAGCCAGGCTCCCGACGGCGGCTCCAATCAAGACGGCGCGCGGCCACGCGAGAGTGCCTTGCGCCTGTGGCCGATGACGCCCCCGAAGCGTAAAACACGCCGTAGCGATCATCACGCACGCAAATGCCATGAGCAGCACGTGGCCAGATAGAAACCGCGCGGCACGCCCGCCCAAGTGCGCGCCGACCATGCTCGCCGCGCCAAACGCCAGTCCGATGCGCCAGGCGACCATGCCGCGGCGCGCGTGGGTGACGAGAGCGGCGCCGCTCGCGGCGCCGACCACGAAGAGTGAGCTCGGGATGGCCTGTTTGGCGTCAACTCCGAGCAAATACACCAGCATCGGTAGTGTCAGCATGGAGCCGCCCCCTCCGAGCAAGCCAAGCACCAAGCCGACGACTAGCGCGAGAGCAGCAGCGAGGGCCAGCATGTTAGGAACTCGCCGGTGGAGTCCAAAGTATGACTTCAGCGCAGAAGCGCGGCGCACTCGTCGCGGCGACGGGTCTTCGCTTCGATACACTCCGAATAAGGATCTTTCCCGGAGATCGGCACCGGCAGAACGAGCTCAACACACGGTCCCCCGAGCGCATCGTCATTTAAGGCATTCTACGCCTTTTCTTGCGACGCTCACAGTTGGCACGGTTGGACCTCTGCGCATGGGTCCACCCATTCGGCAACCATCTCGTTGTGGGCACGCTCGATCTCGTACGCGCCGACGGCAGCTCTACGTCGTCATGGAGTTGCGGCGCCCAGGCGACGGAGGCACGGGGGCACGGGGCGTCGCGGGCGGAGACGGCGGTGCATCGAATGCGGCGGGCGTGGGCTCCGGTGGTGGGCCGGTGGCGAGTGTGCATGGGGAGCGGCGCGAGCTCGGATGGCCTCGCCCGCGTCGTTACGATATTCTGGTGGACTCGATGACGCAGCGCAACGACAACGTGGTGCGAGGTCGCTACGAGGTCCTTGACGAGATCGCGTCGGGCGGGATGGCCAGCGTGTACATCGGTCGGCTCATTGGCCCCGTGGGGTTCGCGCGCACGGTAGCCATCAAACGGCTGCACGATCACCTCGCGAAAGACCCGGAGTTCGTCACGATGTTTGTCGATGAGGCACGACTTGCTGCCCGCGTCGTACACTCGAACGTGGTGCCGACCCTCGACATCGTCGCGTCCGACGGCGAACTCCTCCTCGTCATGGAGTACGTCCATGGCGAGACGCTCTCGCGGCTGCTTCGCCAGGCGCCCCTGGGCGAACAGCGTCTCTCGACTCCGATCGTGTCGTCGATTGTGACCGGCGTTCTTCACGGCCTCCACGCCGCGCACGAGGCGAAAGACGAACTGGGCCGGGCCTTGTCCGTGGTGCATCGCGACGTGTCTCCCCAAAATATTCTTGTTGGCGTTGACGGTATTGCGCGTGTTCTCGACTTTGGAGTTGCCAAAGCGGCGGGACAGCTTCACTTCACACGGGAAGGGCAGCTCCGCGGCAAGCTTGGATACATGGCCCCCGAGCAGCT
>OBEQ011786182.1_pt1 | contig 31869 bp, 32 predicted proteins | sample 1670901 | NCBI WGS metagenome assembly OBEQ01 (sample SAMEA104232315, study PRJEB22302) | groundwater metagenome | biome: forest; feature: aquifer; material: groundwater | place: USA | collected 2011-08-07 | depth 5.4 m | reverse complement strand
GGCCCCTCCCGCACGAGAGCAGCAGAAAATATTTTTTCGGAAAAAAGTCCTGCAATACCCAACACACTCGTCCCGGGAATAGAGAAGAGCGCAGCGGCATGGAGCATCCCGGAAAGGCCGAGAAAAAGCAGCAGAGAAAACGGAATATTTTTCGGGGTCCTCATAGTCTATGAAAAAAAGCATGCTTCTTATTGGTTCTATGGTAATCAAAAAAGCGGGATTAGTTCAACTGCCCTACCGGGGATTCCCGTTACCGAATTTCTTTAATGAACTTTTTCAGTATGAACATGCAGGATGAGACTGTCTTAAAGAGGCTTCATCCGGTTGGACGGTATCGCCTCAAAGTCTCAAGACATCGCAGGCATTCGTAAAGATCGACTCATGGATCCCGAAATCTTTCAGTATCCTGTAATGGTTGTCGAAATGGTTGCCCTGACAGCTCATATGCTCGATCAGCTCATTGGGAGTGAGAGGTTTTTTCACATCATTGATATCCACCGCAGGCATCGGAAAATCGCTTCCGTAGAGGAATCGTTTAGGACTTATCCTTCCCTCTTCAATTTCCAGTTTGACCCTCTCGATATACCCTATCTTCGATGGCATGCAACAAGCCGATATGTCGGCGTAGAGGTCCCACTTTTTTTCTTCCGCAGTCCTCAGCATTTCCAGCAATACCTCCCAATATCCGCGGCCCGGCATCACTTCCTCTCCGGATCGCTGCGCGCAGTGCGCCGCAATCACTTTGACGCCTATGTCGAGGGCTGTCTTCAGCTTTCTCGGATCATCGCATGTGTCCGCCCTGAATTCGGTTGTGCGCGCCGTAAACTCAGCGCCCGTGTGCACGAGCAGCGGAATGCCTTCTCTCGCCAGGCATACGTATAACGGGATGCACCTGTCATCCTCGGGGTTTATCTGCTGCTCTGAGGGAGACCTCATAAAAAGCGCTGCACCCTCGTCTATGCATCGTTTCGCAGCAGCCAACATCTCCGTCACCTCCCTGTAGGGGTGGACCGATGCGCCGAAAAGCACCCTTTTGTTCATCCTTGAAAGATCGATTATGTAATCGTTGGGGACCGCAAGATGCGTCTCAGATGCCACGAATTTACCGTTTTTGTAAACGCCGTCCATAGCAAGAAAAACCGCGTAATCGATACTCCATGAGCTTTCGACCTCTTCAAGAAGGGCTTGTCTGATCGTCCCATCGGTCGCCGCAGAGGGCGGGGTATTGAGATACATAAGCATGGAAGAGAAAACAGGACCGGAGAAAAACTCCTGCGATACAAACATCCCCTTTACGGCATCTCCGGTACCAAACATGTGCGCATGTATATCGATCACCTTTCTGTCAAGCATGCAATTCGGGCTTAATGCGCTACCACTGCCATTGAACGCTATATCGTTCACTATTTCACCTCCGACCCCTCAAACGCACATCCGATACGAAACAGCGGAGACCCCATCATTCATACCTGCCGATGCCATCGTTGGAGGCCACGGAAACCGCCTGCATCCTGTTGCTGACATCGAGCTTACGCATGATATTGTTGACGTGGTAATTTACCGTCCTCTCGCTTATCCTAAGTATCAGCGATATGGCCCATGACGTCTTGCCGCATCTCAACCACAGGAGAACTTCTCGTTCTCGCGGAGAAAGGAGCTGCGATCCGTCCATATCAGTACCCTTCTTTTTTCGACTCATATCCCCTTGTCATCTCTCCTTTTGTTGTCTCGTCAAAATTGTACGAAAAGGGATGCAAAAATACGTGCAAAGAAAAGGCCAGAAATAAGGAAAACTACAACCCGGCGTTTTTAGAAGATATTTTTGACATCGGCGGGGTACCCGGACGGCAGAGGCTACAAAAAAGCCTATACAGGTATATGGGAAGTCATATAGTCATTTTTTTTAATACGTGGACTTATTAAAGAGTTTCCTCAGGGGTGTCTATTTGATGCCGTATTCCTTGATCTTCGCAAAAAGGGTCGCGTAGCTCAGATCGAGCAGTTCCGCTGCCTTTGTCTTGTTCCCCTCCGTCCTGACAAGGGCCTGAATAATTATCCTCTTCTCGAGGTCCTTGACCGCCTCTTTCAGCGGCACGACCGGACACGCACTCTTGTCGCTTCCCTGTTTGCTGATCAAGGCCTCGACGCATGCCTGATCGATCACATCGCCTTCGGCAAGGAGGGTCGCCCTTCTCATTACGTTCTTGAGCTCCCTCAAATTGCCTGGCCAGGAATACTTCACAAGGAGCGCTAGGGCGTTCCCGTCAATCTCCTTGATCTGCTTGTTGAGTTCTGTACCGGCCTCGAAGAAGAATTTTCGCGCAAAAAAAGGTATGTCTTCAACCCTGTCTCTGAGGGGCGGCAGTGTGATGAAGAATTCACCGAGGCGGTAAAAAAGGTCCTCCCTGAACTCCTTTCTCTCCACGCTTTCTTTCAGGTCCTTGTTGGTCGCCGCAATGATGCGGATATCCACATCCACCGGGCTTGTGCTTCCGAGGGGATAAATCTTTTTCCTCTCGATGACGCTTAAGAGTTTCCCCTGAACATGAGGCGACATGTTTTCCAGTTCGTCTATGAATATGGTGCCACTGTGAGCGGTCTCGAAATATCCTGCCTTGTCCCTCTCGGCGCCCGTAAAGGCCCCTTTCTTATACCCGAACAGCTCGCTCTCTACAAGGAGGTCCGGGATCAGCCCTATGTCTACGCTCACAAAAGGCCTATCGGGCCTCCCGCTCAGGTTTTGTATGGCGCCTGCCACCACCGACTTCCCAGTGCCTGTCTCCCCCTGGATGATGACAGAAAAATTCGTGTGGGCCACCTGTTTGATCCGATTGACGACCGTCTTCATTGCGCTGCTTCTGCCAAGCTGGTTTTCGAGCGACGACTCAAGCGCGGTGGTGGTCCTTTTGACCTCAATCTCAAGCCGCCGTTTTTCAAGCGCACGCCGGAGGGTAAAAACAAGCCTGTCGAACTCAGGGGGCTTTATCATGAAATCATAGACACCATTCTTTATGGCATCGACCGCCGTGGGAATGTCGCCGTATGCGGTCAGAATAATGATGGGCACATCCGGGCCGATCTTTCTGAGTTCGTGCATGACATCGATCCCGTTCATATACGGCATGTTCAGATCGAGCAGCACCGCATCCGGTGGAGACTTCCTGAAGAGTTTGACGGCGCCGATACCGTCGTCGGCCTCGGTGACCGCGAAGCCTTCTTCTTTCAGCACCTCCCTGACTATTCCTCTTAAGTCCTTGTCGTCATCGACGACGAGTATTCTGTCCATTCATCATACCTCTGCCGCAGTGTCCTCTGCCGCGCCTGCCGCATCTCTCTCTTGTGCATCGAGGAGAGGCAGGTATATCCTAAATTCAGTTCCTTCTCCCTTCTTCGTATGCACTTCGATATGCCCTTTATGCCGCTCTATTATACCGTATACGATCGAAAGTCCGAGGCCAGTTCCCTTCCCCACATCCTTTGTAGTGAAATAAGGCTCGAAGATCCTCTCCTTGACCTTGTCATCCATGCCAGGACCTGTATCGCCCAACGAAATAACGGCATATTCGCCGGGAGCGAGGGCCTGCTTGCCCTCATTGACGGTCTCCGCCCTCGTCGATACGAAAATCACGCCTCCGTCGGGCATTGCATCTCGCGCGTTAGAACAGAGGTTCATCAGGATCTGCTCCATCTGCATGCTGTCGGTCATCACCATCAGGGGGCCCTCAAAAAGAGAGAGATTTACGCGGATATCTTCTCCGGCTATATTGACGAGCATCGGCTGAAGCCTTTTGATAATGTTATTTACGTCCATCGGACGCGAACTGATCGTCTGTGTCCTGCTGAATGTAAGCAGTCCCCGTATCAGGTTCTGGGCCTTTGTGATCGAATTATGCACCTGACCGGTATACTGCTTCACATTGACCTGCTCCTGGAGCTTTTTCTCCATGAGGTAGATAGAGCCTCTCAGGGTCGCGAGGATATTATTGAAGTCGTGCGCGATCCCCCGGGCGAGGGTCCCGATCGCCTCCATCTTCTGGGCATGCCTCAGCCGCTCTTCTAGGGCCTCTTTTTCCTCTTCCCTCTTCTTCAGGTCGTCGTACATGGTGTTAAAATCTACCGCCAGTCTTCCAATCTCGTCCATCGACTCAACCGGGACTTTGTCGATCGTTTCCCCCTTCCCCAAAGATCTCACCGAGGCGGCAAGTCTCGTGAGCGGCAGGGTGACCCTTTTGATGGCGATATAGATGGCAATGCAGCCCGCAAAGAGAAAAGCTACCGCAATGAGGGCGTTCCTGACCAAAATCTCCCTCATCTCCCGTTTGAGTACGCCCTTATCGAGTATGACCTTTACATAGCCGATCACGCTCTGACTGCTTGCCGGAGCGGAGACGTCAAAATAAAGCGCCTCCTCTGCATTGCTATAGGTCTCAAGATAGACAGGGGCGAGAAAATCGATGGTATCTTCTTTTTCCAGAGGTTCGGATGTCTTATCGCCCGGGTCTAGCACGAACACTTCGGGGACAGGCCGGGCGGTCTTGAGGCCCCCCGGGGCCTTCCTCGTCTCGACGAGCAGCGCTTTCTTGTCCATGTTATATACGGCCACGGCAAAGACGTTTTTCTGGCCCATTATTCCTTGGACCGCGTCCTTCAGCATGTCCTTGTTCTCGGCGAATACCCACGTCCTCGTGTTATATGCGAGCAGGTCGGCAAGCATCTTTCCCTCTTTGTACAACTCATTGCGCACGGCCCTGTTTTCATAATAGATAAAAAAGGCTGTGAAGCCCGCAAAGACCAGGAAGATCGAGACAGCGAATGATCTGAATACCTTGAAGCTGAAACTCTTCTTTGTCCTTTCAGTCAACATTTTCCGCCCTGTTTAAGATGTCGTCCCTCACCCTTATTCCGAGTTTCTTGATTATCTTCCGATTGACCGCAAGGACCGTCTTTCTTGCGTCCGTCCTGATCGCCTTCGGGTTTTTCTCTGCGAACAGCCTCCGCGCTATTTCTCCTGCCTGCACGCCCATGTCAAACGGTGCGCTATAGAGTCCGGCAGTGGACCCCATCTCGACATATTTCTTCGAAAATGTAAATATGGGTACCTTGTTCTGGAAAGAGAAGAGGAGGAGATATTTCACTGTCTCGGGGTTGATCACGGTCGTATCCGGAAGCATCCAGAAGACTTCTATCTTGTCCTTCATGGAGTCGACAATAGCAGGTACGTCGGCCGGCCTTGACGCCTTTTTGACGACAAGATCTACGCCCCTGCCCTGCGCTGACTGCAAGGCTTCCCTCACATACGCCTCCGAGTTTCTGGGGTCGTATATAACCCCTATCCTCTTCGCCCCTTGAAATAACTCGAGCATAGAGGCTATATACCTGTCCGGGGGGATATACATACTGACGCCGGAAAGGGGCTTCGGGCCGGAACTCAAGGGAGGGTGGTGCGGGACCATGGCATATATGACCGGGATGTCCCCGACTGACCGTGCGAGGTTTACGGCGTCCATTCCGATGGCAAAGACCGCATCAGCACGGGAATCATGGACTCTCCTGAGGGCCTCGGCAGGCTCGGTCTCGGACAATACTATCTCCGTTACGTCATCGTCAAAGGAACTGCGGAACCCCTCCAACGCATCGTTATAGGGCTTTATATCTGCGCTCTTTATGACGGCGATCTCGACGGCCTCAGACGAGGCCGCGAAACCAGTCAGTAGAAGCAATGTAATTAATACAAAAAAAGAAGATCTCTTGTCCATCCGTCCCCACGGAACATTCTATTCACTTGAAATATAACAAAAGCGGGTGAATAACACAATAATATTATAGATTATATTACGATTAACCGTAAGGGACATTGCAACGTGCGCCTGCATTTACGGCCCCGCAAGCGGCATATCCTTTTATGCACGACCGGCTTTTTGTATGAATGTCATTCCGGCTTGTCCGGTCTCCTCAGCGACTCGCCGTGGCGAGAATCTTTCTTTACTTGCTATCCTGGCTGCAAAGCCCGTATTTTATATCCTGCTTCACAAAAGCCTCAAGCGTTGCATCAAAAAAAGGTTTTCTACAGTCGATACCATCCATCTTGCCATCGCGAACGAGCTTCATATACCGACACCCGCCGAAGCAGAGAGGCAGATAGCAGCAAGCCAAGCATTCTTCGTTTTTCCAACAGTCTTTTCCTTGAGGTTGGGTTGAGTGTATAATCCCCGTTCGGAGGTCTCCCACCTTGAATTCCTCCCGCCCGATGAAACCGGGGCATTTGTAAATGCTTCCGTCGCAATTGATTAAATAGTTATATTTCATATCGAGGGAGCAGACACCCGGCATAATTCCTTTGGGTACCTTGTAGCCCTTTCTCAGCGCCTCCTCTCTCAGGTAGATACTTGCATCAAAAAGCCATGGCTCATTCACACTACAGCAGCCATCGCGAAAATCGACCGGTCCATGTTGGCTGCTTTCCACAGTTACAGGATTGAAATTGACAGTTTCGACCATATCGTGTGTCAGCCCGTTTGCCAGCATGAAGTCCAGAAGGTGAGGAAACTCGCGATAGTTGTCAGTCAGATAATTGCCGCCGACCTGAATCCCTATCATTGGGCCGACATCGAGAAGGTTCTTGAATATGACATCAAAGCTTCCCCCACCGGCTTTGAAGGGTCTGAAATGGTTATGAAGTTCACGGGGGCCGTCCAATGTAACGACCGCGCCTGCCAGGCCCAGGGGCATAAGCTTTTCCACAGCGCGCGGCGTCAACAGTGTTCCGTTTGTCACTATATATGCGATGTATTCTATGCCTGCTTTTTCGGCAACGTCTTTGATATTAGCTGAAAGGTATGCGACAAGTTCGAGACTCAAAAGGGGTTCGCCGCCGTAATACGTTATTACAATCTTCTCATCTCCGGTCCTTCCCTCCTGCCCTGCGGCCCACCGCCCGACAAAGCCTATAAAAAGGTCGGCGGTCTCCCTCGACATGAAAAACTTTCCCTTTCTCTGCCCTTCGAAGCAGTACTTGCATGCGAGGTTGCAATCAAGATTCATCACGACTTTTGCGGCAAAGGTGCGGGAAATGCCATTGATATCATCGATGAAGCCAAGCATCTCGCCACGTTCGGTCGCGGGACTCCCGCACAAAAAACCAAGGGTGGAAAGGTCTTTTCTCTCCTCTTCCGATATCCGACCGGATTTGATCTCTGTGAGCATGCCGGAGGGTACGCTGATTATCGAGGCCTTCTTAGTAGAAAAAAGAATGAGGGGATCAGGCCCGGCCTCGCTCTCAAAGACCTTCAGATACCTAGTGAGGTCCATCTGAAAGCAAAAAAAAGGAGGGACAGCCGTCCCTCCGTGATAAAGAGTCCACTACTTCGCTGCCCTATTTGCAGGGGGGGCGGTACAACAACTCCCGGCAGCCAAATCTTTCTTATCGACACCCTTAGCCAAAACTACAATTCTTTCTTTCATCTCAAAACCTCCCTGGATGGAATACGTGTCTCAAGAGACACGGCTACAACTTTACCCTCAGCCCTCCCTCTATCCAGCGTGGGGCGTTTTTATAGTTGGAGATAGAATATTGGGAACCGTCGAAGATATTATGGGCACTAAAAAATGCCTCAACACTGTACGACGGCCCCTTGTAGACGGTCTTGATAGCATGGATATCAAATATAAAGGCGTTGTAATTGCCCATAAAACCTTCGCTTGCATTCCACCAGATATAGCGGCCCTTCAGAAGCACCCGGAAAGATTTCTTATCATCGTACTGCAGACTTACATCATAGGTATATTGGGGAACGTCCCTGAGTGTCTCGCCGGTCAACGCATCCTTTGTATTGATATAGGCCGTTGCTGCTGCCAAGGTCAGGTTACATACCGGCAGCGTTCTGACAGCAACCTCGCCGCCCTGTCTCCGCACCCTGTCTTTGTTGACGTAAGTCCATGTGCCTTCCTTAACAGAGATATCCTGACTCACTATCGCATCGCGGATTTCATGTCTAAAGACAGTGGCCTTAAACCAGAGATATTTCAATGCCCCGGTCTCGATCCCAGCCTGATACGACCATACCTTTTCGAGGCCCAGGTCAGGGTTCTTCACAAAATAGATGCTGTCGGCAACAAGACTAGCGACACCCGGAACACTGAATCCCCTTGCGACAACACCTCTGAGGATGGTCTTGTCAGCTATCTCATAAGTGACCCCCAGGCTTGGGCTAAAGGCATTCTTCTTGAGGCTTGTATCCTTAACATCCACGCTGTCGAACCTAAGCCCAGGGGTAACCGCCAATTTGCCCCATGCTATCGTGTCGTTGGCATAGACGGCTGTGCGGTTCTGGTAAAAATTGTGATCCCCCAGAAAAGTCGCCTTTGTGCGCAGTGAATCGTAGTCAGAGCCGAAGACGATAGAATGAATGCCCTGCCGGTACTCGGCCTTGACGCTTCCCCCATATCTGTTGTCATGAACGCCGCTATCGCTGACCGTTTCAGCCAGAAGGTCTACAAAAGTGCCTGTGGTCAGCTTGTGAGCGGCCCTCGCCGATACATCTATCGAAAGTGCATCACTCAATCTGCTCTTTACAGCAAGGGTCGTGAGCATCACCTCATCCTTGGACTCAAACCTCATTCCGTCGGCCTCAAAGTCGCCCTGATCGTTTTCAGCCCTGTTGTAAAGGAGCGTAAATGTGGCAGAGGTGTCCTTCGAAAAATCATATGAGAGTTTCGAGTATATATTGTTACGGGAGCTGCTGTCATGAGTTCTCAGTCCGTCGGTCTGGAGCCTGCTGGCATAGAGATAGTATCCGAGGCGCTCAGTCCTGCCACTCAGTTCGGTCCTGAAATCTCCGGTATTCCTCTCCCCGTATGATCCTGAGACCATCCCGTGTATACCCTGGGCCGCCGGCGCTTTTGTGATGACATTTACCACGCCGCCCAGAGAAGAGCCCCATACTGAAGACGCAGGCCCTTTGATAACCTCTATCTTCTCAATTATCTGGACCGGGATAAGGCTGGAGTCTGCAAAACCTCCGGAAATGTCGTTAATGCCCACGCCGTCTACCAGTATGACAACATGATCAATCCTCGATCCCTGGATCTGAGCGACCCCGATACTTCCCGGCGCCGCACCATTAAAATTCACCTGCACGCCGTTGACAGTATTCAGGACATCAGCCAATGTATGAGCATTCATCAGCTCAATATCCTCTCTTATCACGACCTCGACATTCTCCGCCACGCGCGTGATCGACTTAAGGCTTCTCGTTGCAGAAATGATCTCTAGCTCCTCGTCCTTGAAATACATACTCAGAAAAGTCTTTTCTTCTTCAGACATCGCAAAGGCGGGCGTGGAGAAAGGCGATAGGATGAAGATCAAGAACAAAATTAATGTGGTCCTGCTGAAAGACATATTTTCGAATCCCCCGAAAGTATTTTTAGACTTTATATATCTCTTTTTGCCAATGTTTTTTCAATGTAGCCAAATTATAATTTTTTCAAGTATATTCTATTCAAACCGCTGCTGTCTAGAGAAAAAAACATAGATAAATGCCTCTTATGAGCATATTAATGTTCTCGTAAGAGTAAAAAGTTGGACCGTTTTTTTATTAGAGAATCTTCATAGGTAATATCGCGGTATACTATGCAGTCTTTTACTCGAAGAGATCAATCCTACCAAGGTAGGGGATTATTCAGAACCTTTCTAAAAAATAAAAAAAGGGTCTGCAGATAAACTCTGCAAACCCTCCGTTAATCTATGAACTTCCCGAAATCTATTTGACTCTTCTGATTTCTACAATCTGTGTCCTCGTGACCGCCCGTTCGAGCGCTGACTCGGCCCTTGCGAAGTCGACGTTCTCGGCGTGTTTCAGTCTCTCTTCAGCCCTCTTCCTGGCTGCAATGGCCCGATCGAGATCGATCTCATCGGACTTCTCGGCGCTGTCGGCAAGGATCATCACCTTTTCCGGGCCGACCTCTGCATAACCCCAGCTCACAAAGAAGAACTTCGATTCATTCCCCTTCTTGCAGGTCAGCACGCCTATTTTGAGGGTCGTGACAAAGGGCACGTGACCGGGAAGGACCCCGAATTCACCTTCGCTTCCCGCGGCGGTAACTTCGTCGACCTCGCCGCTGAAGACCAGACCCTGCGGGGTCACTATTTCGAGAAGGATTTTTCCCTCTGCCATCGTTTACCGCGACCAGCCGAGTTTTCTTGCGTTCTCTTCGACCTCTTCGATCCCTCCGGTCATGTAGAACGCCTGTTCAGGAACATCGTCGTATTGTCCGTCGCAAATCGCCTTGAAGCCCTTTATCGTGTCTGCGATCTTTACGTATTTGCCCGGCCTTCCGGTAAATACCTCTGCGACATGGAACGGCTGGCTGAGGAACCTCTGTATCTTCCTCGCCCTGGAGACAATCAGCTTGTCGTCCTCGGAAAGCTCTTCCATGCCGAGGATCGCGATGATATCCTGCAGCTCTTTATATCTCTGGAGGATCTTCTGGACGCTTCTTGAGACCGCATAGTGCTCGTCCCCGATGATCTTGGGATCGAGAATCCGGGAGGTGGAATCAAGAGGATCAACAGCAGGGTAAATGCCGAGTTCCGAGATCTGCCTCGAAAGAACGACTGTACCGTCAAGGTGCGTAAACGCGGTCGCGACCGCAGGGTCGGTAAGGTCGTCTGCAGGGACGTAGATAGCCTGCATCGACGTGATAGCGCCTTTCTTTGTGGTCGTAATCCTCTCCTGGAGAACGCCCATGTCGGTCCCGAGTGTCGGCTGATATCCGACGGCGGAAGGCATTCTGCCCAAGAGCGCCGAGAGTTCTGCGCCCGCAAGCGTGTATCTGAATATGTTGTCGATAAAGATAAGAACGTCCTGACCCTCGTCCCTGAAGTACTCTGCACATGTAAGGGCCGTGAGCGCAACCCTCGCCCTTGCTCCGGGCGGCTCGTTCATCTGCCCGTAGACCAGCGCGACTTTTTCGAGAACGCCCGAGTGCTTCATTTCGCCGTAGAGGTCGTTTCCTTCCCTCGTCCTCTCGCCGACGCCTGCGAAGACCGAGACACCGCCGTGCTTCATGGCGATGTTATGGATCATCTCCATGATAACGACTGTCTTGCCGACGCCCGCGCCGCCGAACATCCCCATCTTACCGCCCCTGACAAAGGGAACAAGGAGGTCGAAGACCTTAACGCCGGTCTCGAACATCTGGGTGACAGGCTCCTGAGAAGCAAAATCCGGGGCCGGTCTGTGTATAGGGAGTCTCTTCTCTGAGCTGATCGGACCGAGATTGTCAACGCCTTCTCCGATGACGTTCATGATCCGGCCGAGAGAGGCCTTTCCCACGGGCACCGTGATCGGCGCGCCCGTGTCGACCGCAGGCATTCCCCTGACAAGTCCGTCAGTGGCGGACATCGCGACCGTCCTTACCTTGTTGTCGCCGAGATGCGATGCGACCTCAAGCGTGATCCTGATATCGGGGATGCCCTTTGCGGCATCGCCTTTCTGGTCTATCGTTACCGCATTGAGTATCTCCGGCATCTTGCCTTCGAACTCGAGATCCACAACTGCACCGATAACCTGTGAGACTTTTCCTGTATTCATTCTCTACCCCCGGATTTATTTTCAATATTACGATTCATTACATTTATCCCTTTAGGGCCTCGACACCGCCGACAATATCCATGAGTTCCTTCGTAATAGTGGCCTGTCTCGCCTTGTTGTACTGGAGCGAAAGAGCATCGATCATGTCATTGGCCGCCCTCGTGGCGTTTTCCATCGCCGCCATCCTGGCGGCCTCTTCAGAAGCCTGCGATTCGAGGAGCGCCCTGAAGACCTGTATCTCGACGTTCTTCGGCACGAGCTTGCTGAATATCTCCTGCTTCGACGGCTCATAGATGAAATTGTACACGGGAAGTGTCTCCTCTTCGCTCGCCTTGATCGGCTCAAGAGGAAGCAGCCTCTGGACCACCACCTGCTGCGCGATAGCGGACTTGAACTCGTTATATATCAGCACGACCTCGTCGATCGTCTCGTTCGTGTAGTTCTCGATGATATCAACGGCGATCTCCTGGGCGTTCCCATACGATATCTTGCCGGAGATGCCTGTCCACGCCTTAGTCATCTCGATGCCCCGTCTCTTGTAATAGTCACGTGCCTTTCTCCCGACGATGCTGATGCCCACCTCAAAACCTTCTTTCTTCAGCTCATTGGTATGACGGGTCGCTGCCTTGAGGATATTGGTGTTGAATGCGCCGCAAAGCCCCCTGTCGCTCGTCATAACGAGCACATGGATGTTTTTTCTCGGCCTTACCGCAAGCAGCGGGTGGGCTTCCCCCTCGTCGCTGCCCGCGAGGCTCGAAAGGATGGTGTTCATCCTGTCGGCATACGGCCTCATCTCGAACATCCTCTGCTGGGCCTTCCTGAATTTCGCGGCGGCGACCATCTTCATCGCCTTTGTGATCTTGCTCGTGCTCTGCACCGCTTTTATTCTTCTCTTTATGTCTCTCAGTGTCGCCATTTCTTATCCTTTATCGTGACCGTTAATGAGTGATGTTCTTTTTTTCTACTCACTATTCACTAATCACTATTCACTGTCTATTAAGGCTGAAACCCCTTCTTGAAGTCATCGATCGCCGCGACCAGTTTGGCCTTGAGATCGTCGTCGATCGCCTTCTTCTGTTCGAGTTCCTTCAAGACGTCAGCCTTGCGGTCCTTCATATAGCGGAGGATCTCCTCCTCGAATTTCCTTACGGATTCGACGGGTATATCGTCGATATATCCCTGCGTCGCGGCGAAGAGCACCGTGACCTGTTCAACCATGGACATTGGGACATACTGGCCCTGTTTCAGGAGCTCGACCATCCTCTTCCCTCTTTCGATCTGGGCGAGTGTCGACTTGTCGAGATCGCTCCCGAACTGCGCAAAGGCGGCAAGTTCCCTGAACTGGGCGAGGTCGAGTCTGAGCGTGCCGGCGACCTGCTTCATCGCCTTTGTCTGGGCCGCGCCGCCGACGCGGCTGACCGAAAGACCGACGTTGACCGCGGGTCTTACGCCGGCATAAAAGAGTTCCGGTTCAAGATAGATCTGTCCGTCCGTGATCGAGATAACGTTCGTCGGGATATAGCCGGAAACATCGCCGGCCTGCGTCTCGATGATCGGCAGTGCCGTCAAAGACCCGCCGCCGAGCGCTTCGGAAACCCTCGCGGCCCTTTCAAGGAGTCTCGAATGGAGATAGAAGACGTCGCCTGGGAACGCCTCACGACCGGGCGGACGCCTCAGCAGCAGTGAGAGCTGTCTGTATGCGGTCGCCTGTTTGCTAAGGTCATCATATATAATGAGAGCGTGTCTGCCGCTGTCCCTGAAAAATTCTCCCATTGCGCAGCCCGTATAAGGGGCGATGTACTGAAGTGGGGCAGGCTCGCTTGCCGTTGATGAAACGATGATCGTATGCTCCATGGCGCCGTTTTCTTCGAGCGTCTTCATAACGCGGGCGACGTTCGAACGCTTCTGACCGATCGCAACATAGATGCAGGTCACGTCCCCGCCTTTTTGGTTGATGATCGCATCGATCCCGATTGCAGTTTTTCCTGTCTGGCGGTCGCCGATGATAAGCTCTCTCTGTCCCCTTCCGACCGGGATCATCGAGTCGATAGCCTTGAGCCCTGTCTGCAGCGGCTGATTGACCGGCTGCCTTTCGATGATGCCGGGGGCGACCATGTCGACGATCCTCATCTCCTTTGTATTGATCGGGCCCTTGCCGTCGATAGGCTGGCCGATGGCGTTGACGACCCTTCCGCGAAGTTCATCGCCTACGGGTACCGACATGATCCGGCCGGTACGCTTCACCACGTCCCCTTCATGGATAAGTGAGTCTTCGCCGAAGAGGACCGCTCCGACACTGTCTTCTTCAAGGTTCAGGGCCATTCCCATGACACCGTTTTGGAATTCGAGAAGTTCCGACGCCATGCACTTGTCGAGGCCATAGACCCTGGCGATACCGTCTCCTACGGATATGACCGTGCCGACCTCGCTTACGTCGACCTTCTTTTCAAAGTCAGTTATCTGTTTCCTTAAAAGCTCACTTATCTCGTCTACTTTAATCTCCATCTGATCACCCCTTTATAAGCTCATCTTTTAGAAGCCTAAGCTGGCCTTTTACGCTGCTGTCATACATGGTGCTGCCCACCTTTACGAGGACCCCGCCGAGCAGGGAAGGATCGAGCACATATTCGATGTCGACGTCCCTCTCGATCAGTTTCTTCAGTGACGCCTTCAGCCTCTCCTCGTAGCTCTTGCTTACTTCAACGGGCGTCATCACCACCGCCTTTGCGCGCCTCTTTTTTTCAAGATAAAGCGCGGTGGCGATCTTGATGATGTCCGGGAGGGCCGCAATCACCTTGAGACCCGTAAGGTGCATAATAAACTTGACGACCTTTTCGGACAGTCCCGCTTTCACGGCAACCTGCTGGAATGCCTTTTCCCGCTCTGCGCCCGTAAAACCAGGATTAACGAGAAGGCTGTTGAACTCCCTGCTCTTCTGCATCAGGTCCGCAACCATGCCGAGTTCGGCCAGGGCCTTGGGCATCTCGTCGATGCCGACTACGCTGATTAATGTCTTTGCGTATTTCTTTGCCTGTTTTACCGGTTTCAATTTTTTCCCTCGATCTTTGCAACGGATTCTTCAAGCAACTTCAGCTGTTCTTCTTTCGTCAGCTTTTCTTTCAGTTTCTTTTCGGCGAGTTCCATCGCGATCTCTACGGCCTCTTTCTTTATCGTCGCCTTCGCCTGCTTCACCTCGAAATCTATGTTCGTCTTAGCCTGCTCCAGGATCTTTTCCTTCAGTTTGTCGCCCTCTTCGACAAGCCTGCCCTTCTCCTTTTCCCCGGACAGTTTCGCGGAGGCGATTATCTCCTCCACCTCCTTGTCTATCATCTTGAGCCTGCCTTCGACCTCGGCAAGGGCCTTCTGCGCCAGTTCCTTCGCTTCCTTAGCCTCCTTCAGGCTCTGTTCGATAAGCTCCGTCCTCTTCCTGAAAAATCCCTTGATGTCCGCCTTCTTCATCGCATACGTCAAAAGGACGATGAGGATTATGAAATTAATGACGGGCCAGAGATAGGCCTTGAAGAGCGAGGGCTCGGCCTCTCCGCCTTCATTTGCGAAGACCGCAACAGAAGTGAGAAGTAAGTAGTAAGTAGTTAACAGTATGTAATTAAAGACCTTTGAACTCTGAACTTTTTTCATTATGCCCTTACCAACTTCCTGACGATCTCGTCGGAGAATTTCTCTACGTCTCCTCTGAGGGCCTTTGTTGCCTTTGCGACCTCGGCCTTCAGTTCCTCCCTCGCCTTCTGGAGCAGGCCGGCGGCGGCGGCCTCTGCTTCGGAAAGGGCCTTCTTCTGCGCGCTGAGGCCTTCATTCCTCATGCTCTCGAATACCCCTTTTGCCTTCTTCCTTGCCTCTGCGATCTCCCTGTTCATCTTTTCAATGCCGGCCTCTTTGCCGGCATTCATGTTCTTTGCGGCATCGAGGAACCCCTTGGTCGAGGCTTCTCTCTCATTGAATATCTTCAGAAGCGGTTTATAAAGGATGAAATTGAGGACAAACATGAGGACTATGAAATTTGCAGCCAAAACTAAAAGCCAGTTAATGTGTATGTCAAGCATCTTATCCCTCTTTATATCGAGATTTCTTGCCTTGAAACTCACGAAGATTAGCATAGGGCTGAAAGTTTGTCAAGACTTTATTGTATTTAAAAATAAGAGGTTATCTAAAAATTTATCTATAGGTTGATAAGTAATTTTTATTATCATTCTACATCATAAGTTTGCAGGCCTTCAATCCGCATTTTTCTAAAGACAAGGACCTTCTTGACCCGCATCGCAGGACTGGGATAAAATGTGCTGTATGTTCAGGAAGAAAGTCTGATCCGACGAAACCATGGACCCGGTCTTAGCCGCGTTACTCATGTTAAACAATTACTGCCACGACATTGCTACTGCGATGCTTATGGCAAGCGGTATGATAATGTGGATCATACTCAGACGGCTCGGGAATACCGAAAGCCCCGAGGTCAGATCATTCATGTTTTCACTATATGCCGGCATTTCGAAGATTGTCACATTCTCGCTTATATGGCTGGCAGCCGGCGCAGTGCCCAGGATCCTCACCTTCTCGACTTTCGAATTCGCCGATGCGCTTGCCAAAAACCATCTGCCGGGATTGATTGCCGAACATCTCTCTGCCTTTGCGATGGTCCTCGGAGGCTCGTACCTCTGGATATCGCTTATCAGAAGGATAAAAAAGATCAGGGGCAGGGCATAATAACAGATGTATAACATGACTCCCACTGAATAAGCGGATGGATAAGACCTCTCTCGATTCCCTTGAATTCCACAAACTTCTCGAACTGATCGCAGGGTTCGCCCACAGTGAAGCGTCAGGAAAGGCCGTGCGGGCAATCGTCCCGTTTGAGGAGATGCAGGACATACTCACCAGGCAGGGCCTGATCCGGGAGATTATGAAGATGTCCGACGAAGGGGCGCCTCTCAGGATGTCTTCATTCCCGGACATATCATCTCTGGTCGCCAAGGCCAGACCGGAAGGGGCGGTGCTCGACGGCATTGAACTTGCGGGTTTTATTCCTGTATTGGAAATATCCGGAGGCATCTCGGAGCAGATCCGCGAAAGCGGCGGGCTGCCGTTTCTCGAAGAGCTTGTCTCCGGACTCACAGGCTTTCCCGACCTGCTTCGCCTTCTCAAAAGGTCTGTCGACAGCGAGGGGAATATCCTCGATAGCGCCTCTGCGCTGCTTGCAGACCTGAGAGAAAGGATAAGGAGACTTGAGGCACGTATCAGGAAAAAACTGGAAGAGATGGTGAGGGACGAACATATAGCTGTCTTTCTCCAGGACAATTTCGTTACGAAAAGGTCCGGCAGGTGGGTCATACCGGTGAGGATGGATTCCAAAGGACAGGTCGCGGGGGTTGTGCACGACGTTTCAAAATCGGGGGAGACCGCCTTTATGGAACCGCTCCCGGTCATCCAGATCACGAACGAACTCGAAAACCTCGTGGCCGAGCAGAAGGCGGAAGAGATACGCATTCTGAGGAGTATTTCCTCAAAGGTCCGGGAATCGGCCGAGGGCATCAGCGCGGAATATTCGGTCGTCGTTCATCTCGACCTCCTGAATGCGATCTCCGTCCTGGCCGACAAACTGCGAATGGAACTCCCCCGGGTCCTGACTTCGGGCGGCATCACCCTCCAGGGAGCGCGCCATCCCCTGCTCCTCCTCGCGCTGAGAAAGACAGCCGGCTCGCGGGAAGTGGTCCCCCTCGATGTCGGTCTTGGGGGCGATAACACTGTGATGATAATAACCGGATCGAACGCAGGAGGCAAGACCATCGCAATAAAGACGATCGGCCTCCTGGTCGTCATGGCGCTTTCGGGGATGCCGGTTCCCGCGTCCTCCTCGTCTGCCTTTCCCCTCGTGCATCGGCTGCTGGTAGATATAGGCGACGAGCAGTCTATAGAAAACAGCCTGTCGACATTTTCCGCACATGTGGCCAACATTTCGAAGATACTAAAGACCGCAGACCCGCTGTCTCTCGTCCTCATCGACGAGCTCGGCACCGGCACCGACCCTGACGAGGGGGGCGCCCTCGCATGCGCAGTGCTGAAAGAACTGAGGGAAAGCCGGGCGCTCGTCTTTGCAACAACCCATCTGTCCGACATAAAGGGCTACGTCCATAGGACAGAAGGCATGCTGAATGCGTCCATGGAATTCGCCCCAAAATCTCTCAGCCCCATGTACAGGCTGCGCATAGGCGAGCGGGGACAGTCACATGCACTCGAGACCGCAAAGAGATACGGACTCCCCGAGAGTATTATAGCTTCCGCAAAGGCGATGCTCGGAGGGGTCAAGGTCGAGTTCGATGCACTGATCGCCGACCTGACCCGGAAGAGAACAGATTATGAAACCGGGATTGCGGAACTCGAAAGACAGAAGGCCGCCCTGGCCGAAGAAAAGAGGTTGACCGAACAAAGACTTTCCGAGGCCGATGCTCTGAGAAAAGAATCTCTCGCTAAGGCCTATCGGGAGGCGTCTGAAATCGTCCTCGACACAAAGAGACAAATGCATGCGTTAATGGGAGAGTTGAAGAAGAAAGACAGAACAAAAGACCGCGGGTTGATAAAGGAAGTGGAGGAGATCCAGCGTCATGTCTCTGAGAAGTTTAGGGAATATGATATCTCAGATACCGGCTCTCCCTCGCTCGATGAAATCAGGGAGGGAGATGTGGTGTTCGTGAGGTCACTCGGTTATGACGCCTCGGTTCTGAAGATCATCGGAAAGGATAAACGGGTAAGGGTCACGGCCGGGGACAAAGAGATAGAACTGCCCCTTTCGGATATTGGGTTCAAGAGAGGCAGATCACTCGGCAGAAAGGAAACCGGGACAAAACCCGAGAAGCCGGACGATATGGTCCCCTCCAGAATAAACCTTGTAGGTCTGAGAGTAGACGAGGCATTGTCGAGGCTCGAACCCTTCCTCAACCATGCCGCGCTGGCGGGCTTTACCGAGGTCACGATCATTCATGGCTTCGGAACAGGGGTACTCTCACGGGCGGTACGGGAGCACCTGGAGGGACATCCTCTCCTTAAATCATTCAGGGCAGGCGAAAGATCTGAGGGAGGAAACGGGGTCACCGTGGCGAGTCTTGCATGAGATAAAAAAAACGGGCAGAGATTGTAAACCCCTGCCCCTGTTTTTCTATCCGAAGATAATTACTTCTTTTCCATAGGCTTCTCAGCCGGCTTCTCACCAGCCTTCTCGTCGGCCTTCTTTTCCTTCTTGGCCTTCTTTGCCTTTTTAGCCTTCTTCGCCTTCTTCTCAGCCTTCTTGTCCATCTTCTCTGTAGCAGCGGCGTCCTTAGTGTCGGCCTTCTTCTCCTCCATCTTAGGAGCAGCCTTGTCGGCCTTCGGTGCATCTGCAGCAAAAGAAACTGCTGAGATTGCGAATACGAAGAGAACTGCAACGATCATAGCGATAAACTTCTTCATTGATATCACCACCTTTTTATATGAAATAAATTCTGTACATCCTACAAAATTCTATTACTGGCATTAACAAGATGCGTGCCATTTTAAATAAGCAATAAAATCAAGTCCTTCCGTCCGCTGCCATGGAAATCAAAGATTTTCCATCCTCTTTTGAGAAATAGTTCTACCTTTTTTGGGAAATAGCTTGTCGCTCAAACGACACCCCTGGAAATCGTCAGGACTGTCCAACAGACCAAAGGGATTGTCAATCCCCTTCGAACTCAGTCAAGGCAAAGACCTTATACCCTTTTTCTTTGAGCCTTTTTTCTCCGCCCACTTCGGGAAGGTTGACGATAAAGGCCATCTCAGAGACCACTCCGCCGAGTTTCTCGATCAGGGCTGCAGCAGCCAGAGCCGTACCACCTGTTGCGAGGAGGTCGTCGATGAGGAGGACTTTCATGCCTTTCCGGATCGCGTCCTTGTGGATCTCTATCGTGTCTGTCCCATATTCGAGTTCGTATTCGTGGGTTATTTTTTCCGCAGGAAGCTTGCCGGCCTTCCTGACAGGGACAAATCCTTTCCCGAGCGTGTATGAGAGCGCTCCCCCGATGATAAACCCTCTCGATTCTATGCCGACAATCGTATCAAGACTTATATCTCCCGTTATATACCTCTGGGTCAGACCGTCGATCACGAGCCTGAACCCGACAGGGTCTTTAATGAGCGTCGTGATGTCTCTGAACATGATCCCCTTCTTCGGATGGTCCGGGATGGTCCTTATCTTCGATTTGATCGGCATCGCCTTCCTCCTGTCATCTGCATAGGCATTCGGTGTTTTTTATCTTCGGGACCGTCTTTACTATAAGCTCTTTGACGTTCTCCGCGTTCTTTTTCATAGTGGAGAGTATCATTTCCCACGTCACCGGTTCCTCTCCTTCTTTCCAGCAGTCGTAATCGGTCGACATCGCTATAGTCTGATAGCAGATGCCGGCTTCCCTCGCAAGGACGACCTCGGGGACGGTCGACATATTGATCACGTCGGCGCCGAGTTTCCTGAACATGAATGATTCGGCCTTCGTCGAAAACCTGGGGCCTTCGATCGTCACGACAGTGCCCTCTTTATGATGCCTGAGCCTGAGCTGTTTTGCGGAGTCGACGAGCAGGGCGCGCAGATAACCGCAAAAAGGCTCGGCCATCGGCGTATGGATCACCTTCTTTTCGTGGAACGTCAGCAGCCTGTGTTTCGTAAAGTCGATGAACTGGTCCACGAAGACAAGGTCTCCCTGCCTTATCTTCTCCCTCAGGGACCCCACTGCAGTGGTAGCCAGGATGTGGGTGCACCCTTCCTTTTTCAGGGTATAGATGTTCGCCCGGTAATTCACTCCCGTAGGATAAATGGAATGGTCTTTGCCGTGCCGCGCGAGTATGACTGCATCGACACCGTTTATCTTCCCTATTATGAGTGCGGACGAGGGATTTCCGTAGGGCGTCTTTGCTCTCTTTTCTTTCATGTCTTTCATCAGCCGGGGGTCGTCCAGTCCCGAGCCGCCGATAATGCCTATCTTGACTTTGACCATTCACGCTCCTCAATCAGTCCGATTCGTATAAAAAGATATCCCACGCGCCCCTAACCCTTCTTCGTCTGTTTCCCGAGCCAGTCGATCCACTCAGAGATGCCCTCGCCGGTCCTGCATGAGACCTCTAATATCTGCAGTCCGGGGTTAAGGGACAAGGCGTCTTTTCTGATCTTGCCGATATCGACATCCGTATAAGGCACGAGGTCGATCTTGTTGAGGATGAGCGCCGAAGACTCCTGGAACATAAGCGGATATTTAAGCGGCTTGTCATGCCCTTCGGCAATGCTCAGGAGCATCACCTTCATGTCCTCGCCGACCTTGAACTCGGCAGGGCAGACCAGGTTGCCGACATTTTCGATAAAAAGGAGATCGATCTCATCCAGCGGCAGGTCTGCCAGCACATCCGATATCATGTTCGCGTCAAGATGGCAGGCGCCTCCAGTGTTGATCTGTACGACCGGGGCCCCGAATTTCTCGATTCTCTCTGCATCATCGCTGCCGGCTATATCGCCTTCGACGACACCTATCCTCAGGTCTTTTCTGCCCGCCAGTGTTCTTTCCAGCAGCGAAGTCTTCCCTGCGCCCGGGCCGCTCATGAGGTTGACCACGAACAGGCCCGCAAGGTCGAATATCTTTCTGTTTTCCAGGGCGATCCTGTCATTCGCCTCGAGGATCTTGGTTGCGACCTTTACCTTCATGAAACCTCCATATCTATTACATCCATCTCGCGTCCTGCAGTCATATGGAATGAACTCCCCCCGCAGCAGGGACAGCTTAAAATATACTCCTGTTCAGTAGTAAAGGTATTTTTGCATTCATCACAATGGCCGGAGACCGGGACCTCTTCTATCTGCAGGACCGCTCCTTCCGCCAGAGAGCCTTCCTTCATCGCGTCGAACGCAAAAATCAGGGCGTCCGTCATAATGCCCGACGCCCTGCCGATCTTAATATGTATCGATTCTATCCCGCTGCCGCCGCTCTTCCTGCACTGCCCTGAAACTATTTCAAGCAGGCTTGCAGCTATAGAAGCTTCATGCATTCCGTTCTTTGGCGAGTCTTTCTTTCTCTTTCTCGTATGCCTCTTTGCCGGCCTCGATCGCCGACTTCACGACGGACTTCTTCTCTTCATAAAGTCCCTTGCCCTCGTCTACATAGGACGTGATCTTGTCCTTTGTCTTTTCGACATAGTCCGTTGTCCTGTCCTTTACGTCGTCCGCAAAATCCCTGATCTTCTTCCTGGTCTCGTCACCGGACTGGGGCGCAAGAAGAAGCGCAAGTCCCGCACCGACAATCCCGCCCAAAAGAAACGATACCAGCATCGAACCCGAACTGTAACCCTCGTCCTTCATTTCCTCTCTCCTTTTCTCAGTAGGTTAGCAAGCAGATATCCGAGCGCGGCCCTGATCCCGGCTTTCACACTTATTGCCTTGACAGCGGCCGTCGCGCCCACGTTCCCGATAATCGCATTCACCGCACCGACCGTCTTCCCCATCTCGCCGACGGAATGGGAAAGCTGCTTCACATCTTCAGTAACTTCACCTACATTGTCGGTTATCGTCCTGACATTCTTCAGCACCAGATTTAGTTCCTCAAGGGCCGGTTTGAGGTCTTCCTCGGCCGTCTTCCTCAGAGAAACGACCGTCCTTTTCAGCTCTAATAATAAAGGGATAAGATATGCCGCTATAGCGATAAGGACAACGGCCGCCACTGCCTCTAAGACTATATTCATCCCGCCTCCTTCTGAAATTATATCACAGATTCTCCGGCTGCCGGAAAAGACCGCAGTAATTAGATTTTAGTGATAAATCTATTACATGTAAAGCATTTTATGGTATCCTTTAACGCGATGACAGATGAATTTTATATGAAAAAGGCGCTTGCCCTCGCTGCCCGCGCAAGGGGAATGACAAGCCCTAACCCGATGGTGGGCGCAGTGCTCGTGAAAAACGGCAAGGTAATTTACGAAGGGTATCACAAAAAGGCGGGGACCCCCCACGCAGAGGTGATCGCGATAGAAGAAGCCGGGGAAAGGGCGAGGGGCGCAACTCTTTACGTGAGCCTCGAACCCTGCTGCCACAAGGAAAAAAGGACCCCCCCATGCACCCGGAAGATAATCTCGTCAGGAATAAAAAAGGTCGTCATCGCCATGAATGACCCCAATCCAAGGGTATCCGGAAAAGGGGCAGCGGAACTCGAAACGGCGGGGATCAAGGTTGTCTCGGGAGTACTCGGCGAGAGAGCGGCCGCACTCAATGAGTTCTACATTAAATATATAACAACCGGGATGCCCTTTGTCGTCCTGAAGGTCGCCATGACACTGGACGGAAAGATAGCGACCCCTGAAGGCGAATCAAAATGGATCACGGGCGAAAAGGCGAGGACTGCTGTGCACGACCTCCGGGGCTCTGTAGATGCGATACTGACCGCCATCGGCACAATAAAGGCCGACAATCCCCGCCTCACCTGCAGAACAGGTGACGACCGGGACCCCGCCCGTGTCATCATAGACCCCTCCCTTGAGATCAGGCCCGACTCGAATGTGTTGTGCATCCCCCCCGAGACGATTATAGCCATGAGAAAGACGGAAGAGACGGGCGGCGCGGGGACTGCAATTCGCGAAAAAAGAAGGGTATTGCTCGGCAGGGGAGCACATATCATAGAGTACGTGGGGGAGAAAGTCGACATGAAGTGGCTTATGAAACAGCTTGGCGGAATGGGCATTATCTCGGTCCTGGTCGAGGGGGGCTCTTCGCTTAATGCGTACTGCCTCGAAAACGGGATAGTCGACAAGGTAATGTTCTTTATTGCACCGAAGATCATCGGCGGAAAAAACTCATTCCCGGCCGTCGGGGGCAGGTCATTCCGGAGACTCGAAGAGGCATACCGGATTAATAACATTGCCGTAAAAAGGATCGGCGAAGATATCCTCATCGAGGGATACATCCACAACCATTCATAAAGAAGGGGCCATTCATGCTGTAGGGGCAATCCATGAATTGCCCCTACAGACGATCACCGGGCATGATGTAACATGAAAAACATCCTCGCGGCGGACATAGGCGGCACCCACAGCCGCTTCGCGCATTTCAGCGCGGACAAAACGTGGAACCTCACACTTCTCGAAATCATATGGTTGAATACCGCCGATGCAGCCTCTTTTGCAGAACTAATGGACAATCTGAGATCGGCCGGAATGCTCCTCAAACCCGAGGATGCTGACATCGTCGTCATCGGCATCGCAGGACCCGTCGAACAGGGCGTAAGAAGTTCGCCTCCTTTAATACCGTGGGAAGTCGATCTTTCCTCCTCGGGAAAAGATTTCGGCTTCAGAGAATACGTCCTGATCAACGACTTTATCGCCCAGGCATTCGCCTGCCTTACGGAAGCCGGCAGGTCGGCCGTGAATATCCTTCCGGGGGAATCGGAAAGGGACGCAGTGAAGGCCGTCATCGGGGCAGGCACGGGCCTGGGACACGCCGCGCTTGTTCCCGACGGCAGAGGCGACTATTTGGCAGTTCCGTCGGAGGCAGGCCATGCTAATTTTCCCTTTGTTTCGAAGCGGGAATATGAATTTCAGGAGTTCCTCCTCAAGGAGCGCGGCGAACGGTATATTACCGGAAATACGGTGGTGTCGGGGATGGGGCTGAGCTACGTCCATCGCTTTCTCTCCGGCGAGAAACTGGCCCCGGCTGAAGTCGCGGAGAGATTTCCCCAACACCCTGAGACACTCGAATGGGCCGCCAGGTTCTATGGAAGGGCCTGCCGGAACTTCGCCGTCGAGACCCTTTCTTCCGGCGGTGTTTATATCGCGGGGGGAGTGGCCGCCAAGAGTCCGGAATTGGTCACCCATAAGGCATTCGAGACCGAATTCCGGAGTTCGGACACGCTCGCCGCTCTGCTCGAAAAGATGCCCTTATTCCTGATTACAAACGAAAACAGCGGACTATGGGGCAGCGCAGCATATGGAGTCAGGCAGTTAAAAATAGTGAATAGTAAGCAGTAAGCATTGACGACTCAACAACTCAACTACTCGTCTTTTAGCCTTTACTATTTACTATTTACTTTTTGCCGTCTTTTAGGCCCTCGGCTTGGCAAGTATCTCAAGCACCCTCAGATCGAGGAACCTCTTCGACGCCGCTGATCTCAGCACCATGACCGTATCCGCGCCGTAACCCGTCCCGGCCACGGCGATAACCTCTTCGCCCTCGGGGATTAGCCCTGCATCAGCGGCCATCATCGTGATCTCGCAGCAGACCTTGGCGCCCTCGCCGAACCTTCTCAATGACTGCGCGATAATCATCGCCGGGTAAATGCCGCTGAATTTCGCATTAAGAGACGTCTCGATCGAATGCGTGAGTATAGTTCCGGTATAAATCTTTGCGCCGTTCTCCCTGATTCTTGCGAGCAGATCATCAGGGATTTCGAACGTGTTGGGACCCTTGAAGCCTGCGGAATGGGTAACGGCAACCACATTAACACCGCCCCCTTTCAGGGCATCTGAAAACATGAGCCCCGTGGCTCCGGTGGTGGTTGCAACAACCAAATGGCCGTATTTTGCATCAGCGAGCGTCCGTTTTACTATCTCAAGACAGGCGGGTGAATTGTCCCTGCCCGCTTTTTCAAAATAGAAGATCTTTTTTTCCATAACAAACCTCCAAAACTCTTCTGAATTCTATACCCTTTGTGCAGAAACCATCCTTCGCTCTAGAAAGTATCCCATCACCGTGAACAAAGTCAATGCGAACGAACGTGTTCACGAAAAAGAGGAATTGAAGTCTACCCTGCAACCCAAGACTGAATCAATGAGGCCGAGATTTCTCTGGCCTGGGTCGCCCTATTCTGATAGAATAGTTTACGATGTCCAAGTCCAAGATAAACATAGTCTCGGGCCTCGTCCAGGAGTTCGACAGCAATCTAACCGTCGACAACGTCACGTACCACGTCCAGACCGAGGATATGGGCGCCAAGACATGTAAGATCATATCCCGCGTATATCTGAAGGGCGAGGTGGTCCTGACCCGAAAATCAGACTATTCCCACATCCTTAACCTGAAGGACTGCGGGGAAAAGCTCAAGAGCCTCATGGAGAGCCACCATAAGGCCACGATCGACCTTTTTATAAAGGGCATGTCCCAGAAGCAAAAGTCGAAGTCCGAATATTTCGAAGAGGTCAAGAGACTCCTCAGGAAGGGCGGCGGTAAGGCGGCGCTGAGAACGCTGTGGGAGGCACTCGAGAAGTTCCCGTCCGATCCCTTTCTTTTGTCTTACTACGGCTGTCTGGTCGCGGTCGTCGAAAACGACCCCAAGGAGGGTATAAGGATATGCCGGGAGGCGATTGCCGGGATAAGGGATTCATTGCCCTTCGGCAGCGAATTCTTTTTCCCTGTCTTTTACCTGAACCTGGGGCGGGCCTATCTCAAAGGCGGCCGAAAAGAAGAGGCCGTCGATGCGTTTCAGGAAGGCCTGAAAAACGATCCGGAAAATCATGACCTGCTGTGGGAGTTGAGAAAACTCGGCAGGAGGAAAAGACCGCCGATATCTTTTCTGCAAAGGAGCAACCCTGTCAATAAATATATCGGCCTTCTCGTTTCGAAAGTCGCAAAATAAGCGCTAGCCGACGATGATGCGGTAAATCTCCTCATACCTCGCGATCGCCTTTTCGACAATATGGTCGGGAAGGACGGGCCCAGGATAAGTCTGGTCCCAATCGAGGGTCAGAAGATAGTCCCTGATAATCTGCTTATCATAGCTGTCCTGCCCCTTCCCCGGCTCATAGTCCTTAATAGACCAGAACCGCGACGAATCCGGCGTGAGCACCTAGCCTATGAGTATGAGTCTGCCGTCATACATGCCGAATTCGAATTTGGTATCCGCGATGATAATGCCTTTCTTCTCGGCGATGTCTCTGGCCTTAGTATAAATCCTAAGGCTTGCGTCCTTTAGTCTCTCTGCCGTCTCATCGCCGACTATATCCTTCATCTTATCGAAGCTTATATTGACGTCATGTCCCTCTTCCGCCTTAGTACTCGGCGTAAATATCGGTTCTGCAAGGCGCGACGACTCGACAAGGCCCTGCGGCAGCGATATGCCGCAGACAGTGCCCTTCTCCTTGTATTCCTTCCATCCCGAGCCTGACAGATAGCCCCGTATAATGCATTCAACCGGCATCGGTCCGGCCTTTTTTACGAGCATGCTCCTGCCTTCAAGGACATCCCGGTATTTGTGCAGCAATGACGGATACTCCTTCACCTCGACGGCAACGATATGATTTTCGATTATGTCCTTCATCTGACTGAACCAGTAAAGCGATATCTGCGTCAGGACCTTTCCCTTACCCGCGATCCCGTTGGGCAGTACCACGTCGAAGGCGGAAATGCGGTCTGTGGCGATAATAAGGAGGTGCTCACCGACTTCATACACGTCCCTGACCTTGCCCCTTCTAAGGAGCTTTACATCCGGCAGATTCGTCTCAGCGACAATTTTTTCCAATGGAGACCTCTCAACCAAGTTTTTTCTTCAGCAACTCGTTCAGCATTTGCGGGTTCGCCTTCCCCTTTGTCGACTTCATCACCTGTCCGACAAAAAAACCAAGGAGTTTTTCCTCCCCTGCCCTGTACCGCCCGGCCTCCTGCGGGTGTCCTGCGATCACTTCGTCGACCGCCTTTTCGATCTCGGATTCATCGCTGATCTGTACAAGGCCTTTCTCTTTTACGATCTCTCCGGCGTCCTTTCCCGTCCTGTACATTTCTTCAAATACCGTCTTTGCGATCTTGCCGCTGATCGTCCCTTTTTCAACGAGTTTCAGCATCTCCGCCAATTGCGCGGGCTTCATCGGGCACTCTTCCAGAGACGTATTTTCCTCGTTAAGAAGCCGCATAAGATCGCCCATCATCCAGTTGGATACCGCCTTCGCCTGGCCGCCGGCCTTTACCGCATCCTCGAACCAATCGGCGACCGTCTTCTCCGACGTGAGGAGGTCTGCGTCATATTCGGGTATACCATACTCCGACACGAAACGTCCCTTCCTGGCATCGGGAAGTTCCGGGAGTCCGGCCCTTATCTCGTCGATCCATTTTCTCTCGGCGATAATGGGGACCAGGTCCGGCTCAGGAAAATACCTGTAGTCGTGGGCCTCCTCCTTCGAACGCATCGATTCGGTGATGCCCCTGTCCGAATCCCAGAGCCTCGTCTCCTGGACGATCTTGCCGCCCTCCTCTATCACCTTTACCTGCCTCTTTATCTCGTATTCGACCGCCTTTTCGACGAACCTGAATGAATTGATGTTCTTCACCTCTGCGCGTGTGCCGAATTCCTTTCGGCCGACGGGTCTGACCGATACGTTCGCGTCGCATCTCAGTGAGCCCTCTTCCATGTTGCCGTCGCATACACCGAGGTACCTCAGGATAGCCCTGAGTTTCTTCATATACTCAGACGCCTCTTTGGGACTGCGTATGTCCGGTTCAGAGACTATCTCCATCAAAGGCACGCCGGCCCTGTTCAGATCCACGAAACTGTAGTTGCCGCCGCCTTCGTGGATGTTCTTGCCTGCGTCCTCCTCCATATGGATCCTTGTAATGCCTATCCTTCTGGTCTCGCCGTCCACCACAACCTCGATAAATCCATGCTCACAGATCGGGTGTTCGTACTGGCTTATCTGATAGCCTTTGGGGAGGTCCGGATAGAAATAGTTCTTCCGGGCAAAACGGCTGTAAGAGGATATGGTGCAGTTCGTCGCCAGCCCGGTCCTTATCGCAAATTCAAGCGCCTTTTTGTTCAGGACGGGAAGGACACCCGGCATCCCTATGCAGATCTCGCAGGTCTGCGTGTTCGGCCCCGAGCCGAATTTCGTCGAGCAGCCGCAGAATACCTTCGTCTCCGTCAGCATCTGGGCGTGGACTTCAAGTCCTATCACCGCTTCGTATTTCATTTATGTAAACCTGACGGCAACTATTTTCATCGTTGTATTTTACTTATTGTCAAACAGAGAGTCAAAAAACCGATCTGTCGGGGAAGACACATTTCCGGAATTAATGACGAAGATTTATTCGGCATTTTGGACAACTTCGAAGGATCAAAGAAAGCATTTACGACGTGGGCAGCGTGAAATAAAAGGTCGCCCCTTCGTTTACCTTCCCTTCGGCCCAGACCCTGCCTCCGAGCTTGTTTATGAAGCGCTTCACGATTGCGAGGCCGATCCCGGTCCCCTCAAATTCTTTGGCACTATGAAGGCGTTGAAAGACGCCGAAGAGTTTATCTGCATACCGCTGATCGAAGCCCGCGCCGTTGTCCCTGACGTAATACATGGTCTCGCCTTCTTTTTCACTCCCGCCGACTTCAATCTCGGCGTGATTCTCGCCCCTCGTGAACTTGACTGCATTTGACAGAAGATTATAAAAGATCTGCCGGACAACCGAGGCATCGCCGACAGCGGATGGAAGTACGCCGATCTTGAAACGGATGTCTCGTCCGCCCGAGCCTGCCGCGAGTTCGTCAACGATGCCTTTTACCAGGTTGCTAGTGTCTATGACGGTCATCCCGATTTCTGCTCGTCCCGCGCGGGAGAATTCGAGGATATCGTTGATAAGCATTTCCATCGTCTCTGCGTTTCTTCTGACTTTGTCAAGGAGGGCCCTGCTCTCTTCATTCAATTCCTCGAGGTGATCCTGGACGAGAATCTGAGAAAAACCGGTGATCGCCCTGAGCGGCGCCTTGAGATCGTGGGAGATGGAGTAGCTGAAGCTTTCGAGGTCCTTGTTCGCTTCCTCGAGCTGCATGGCGTGACGCCTGAGGTCTGCGTTCAGTCTCCCGACTTCCTCCTCCCGCAGCCGTCGTTCCCCGATCTCAGCCTGGAGTTGGTCATTTATGACCTTCAGTTCATCCTGCGTCTCTTTCAGCTCGCGGTTCTTCATAACAGCCGTTTCATACGTGGAAATGAGGAGACCGAGGATCTGCTGACGGCCGGCGGAGATATGATATTCTTCACCCTTAAAGAATATCTCCCCGTCCGTGCGGGCCTTCGATTCCCTGCGCAGTGCGGAATCCGCGAGGAGGTGATATATCCTTTTGAGGAGATAATTTTCGTCGTAGGGTTTTGTGACAAAATTGTCTGCCCCGCACTCAAGTCCCTTGAGGACATCTTCAGGGTCGGAAAGGGCGGTAAGCAATATAACCGGAATATCTCTGAGATTCGACTTCCCTTTGATCTCTCTGCAAAGGGTAAAACCGTCCATTTCAGGCATGACGATATCGCTTACAACGAGGGTGGGGCGCTGTCTCCGTATTGCATCGAGCGCTTCCCTCCCGTTCGGTGCGACCGAAACGCTGTATCCTGCCTGCGTCAGAGTATGTCTGAGATCCTCTGCCTGGGTGGGGCTGTCCTCTACGATCAGGATATGTACCTCTCCGCTTTTATCGCGCATACCGGTCCTCCCTCATATGTTTATCCTCTTTGGTCAAGGCCCTGAGCATGGCCGTTATCCTTTCCGGCGAAAGGACGTAGGTCGCAGCGCCGAGTTCGACCGCGAGGCCCGGCATCCCGAAAATTACCGAACTCTCCCTGTCCTGGGCGATAGTAACTGCGCCCTGTTCCTTCATGAGTTTCAGTTCCGCGGCGCCGTCGCCTCCCATCCCGGTGAGGAGAAGACCTACGGCTTTTCTGCCGAAGGACTCCGCCACAGAGCGGAAGAGATAGGCGACCGACGGCCTCGGCCCGGGTTTTGCATCCCCGCTGTCCAGATACATTCTCCCGTTGCCGTCGACACCCAAATTATAACCGTCCGGCGCGAGATATGCGTGGCCGGGAAGGAGATGCTCCCCGTGTTCTGCTATCTTCACAGCCACGCCGCTGGTTTCGGCAAGCCAGTGGACCATGCCATCGAGAAAGCCGGCAGCTATATGCTGGACTATTAAGATTGACGCAGGGAAATCCTTCGGCAACGCGTCAAGGATTTTCCGTATGACGACAGGGCCGCCCGTGGAAGCTCCTATCGCAACCACAGTCGCATCTCCTGAGGCTTTTGGCAGGACGGCCTCATTCGCAGGCGCGGGCATATCGGCTTTTTGCCCATATCGGATCCATCGCCTTACCACCTTGACCTCCGACATAAGTTTGACTTTGAGGACCATCTCTTTCGCCATATTCCCGGCATCCGGATGCCCGATGCCCACAGGCCTTTGCACAATGGCGAGAGCCCCCGCCTCAATGGCCTTGAAGGTGGTTTCGACCTCTTTCGGGTCCCAGACTCCGCTCACGATTACTATGGGGACCGGATTCGTCTCCATGATCCTTCTCGTCGCCTCAAGGCCGCCCATTACCGGCATGTTGATGTCCATGGTGACGACGTCCGGCCTCAGGCGACCCACCGCCTCCACAGCCTCCATTCCGTTGTTTGCAGTGCCTATGACCTCGATACCGGGATCGGAATTCAGGATATGGACAAGGTACTCCCTGGCAACCTGAGAATCCTCAACGACCAACACCTTAATCACAAAACCTCCGATAGCATTCAGCGATCAGCTTTTGGATATTAATTATAATTCGCCGCTGCCTTACCTGACAGCCGATTGCTGATAGCTTTATTTGCCGTTGCCTGACAGCTGATAGCCGACCGCTGATAGCTTTTTTCATATCAGTCTTTTTATCGCTTCCAGCAAATTGCTCTGGTCGAAGCTGCTCTTCACTATATAGGCGTTGGCTCCCACGTCGATGCCGCGCTCTCTGTCCTCGCGGGACTCCAGCGCCGTCACCAGCACCACCGGAAGACCCCCGATCTTCTTGTCCTCGCGGATCTTCGCGGTGAGGTCCAACCCGTTCATCCTCGGCATCTCTACATCCGAGACCACAATATCGAATTGCCCGGTCTTCAGCGCCGTAAAGGCATCGACACCGTCTACCGCGGTCTGCACGTCATACCCGGCGGACTCTAAAATATTCTTGAGCAGCGTTCGCGCTGTAATCGAATCCTCGACAACGAGGACTGACTTTCTCACGGCCGGAGTCCCCTCCGAAAGTAGGGGCATGGCATGCCATGCCCCTGCAGCTGTCGGCGATATCCTTACCGCTGACTTCAGCAAGTCGGAAACGTTAAGGACGGGCACGACCTTGCCCGTGCCGAGGACGGTCGCACCCGCAACGTTCCGCACCCTGGAAAGTTGCTTCCCGAGGTCCTTCACAGTCACCTAATGCTAGTGCAGGACACCGGCGACGCTGTAGGCGATTCTATGTTCCGCATCCCCGAGCACCGCAACCTCCGCAAACTCTTCTCCGG
>OBEQ011389107.1_pt1 | contig 31921 bp, 29 predicted proteins | sample 1670901 | NCBI WGS metagenome assembly OBEQ01 (sample SAMEA104232315, study PRJEB22302) | groundwater metagenome | biome: forest; feature: aquifer; material: groundwater | place: USA | collected 2011-08-07 | depth 5.4 m | reverse complement strand
TTTACACTCTGGACATTTTTTACCGCTTTTTTAAAACTCATTTTAGATAATCCTTTTCAAACCCGCATGGTAGCGAAGTTTCTAAAGGGTTTCAGCCTCTCGTTTTTTTCATTACGCCGTAAAAAACGACAGGAATAGCTATAGATATCCCGAGTAAAAAGGTGATATATAGTATTGAAAAAGTCGTATTCATAACTCCCTTCACATAAAGTAATTCTGCAAACCCAAGGCCAAATCCATAGACTAAACCAAATCCTGCAAAAAATATCGGTGCATAGTCCATAGTGATAGCTTCGGCATCTTTACCATCTGCCCAAGGTTGATTATAAACGATCAAGATACCGACTTTAATAGCCTTGATATCATAAATCACATTCCAAAATCCCAATACAGAAGCCAAAATAAAGGCTGTCTGTAATACGTCAATCATAGTTACTGCCATATGGGTATGACATAACCATGCCAATGAAGATGTTGCACTGCCAAACACAAACCCGTGATGAGGTCTAAACCGTCCCAGCCGATATTTGGTATTAAACTCCCATACTTTAAATACGTTAGTACCGATTCCCGGAACGATATACGCAAAAAGCACCGGTATCAACCATGCGATTAACGTCAGAGTGATATTGCCATTATAGGTATGCCACCAGAGCCAAAAAGAGAGCGGTGTTAATACAATAGGTCCGATGTATTGATAGTAAGTAAAGAATTTTTTATTCATCATTTAAGTCCGAATTTCATATGATGTTTTTTATAAACCTCTTTTCGGAATAGGAGTGCGTAACGGAGAAAATTTGTAGCGCGCCACAAAGATTTTAGATTGGTTTTTACATCGGAAAAGCGGTAAAGCAACGATGGGATACTGTTGAATTGTTCTCGTGCCTCGTGACAAGCCCTTGTCAATTCATCAGACGTCATTCGAGTGGGGATAAAGGCTGCCTGATTAAACCGATATTCGGGATGAAGCCACCATTTTCCATCATACAAGAGTCTATTTTCACGTTTAAGCTGCTCGTATAAAGGGGTATTTGGATACGGCATTAATATATTGAATGCCGCAAATGTAAACTTGTTTTTTCGGGCAAACTCCATCGTCGCCAGTACTGAATCATAGGTGTCATTATCATATCCAAGAGTAAATGCGGCCCAAGTCTGCATGGCATGATCGCGCAGTATTTCTATTTCACGTTCGTAATTTGAAAATCCACGAATATTTGAAACTTTCTTTGCATCTTTTAAACTCTCCGGCGTTATCGATTCAAAACCCATAACATTACCGATACATCCGCTATCGGCCATCAATTTCATAATCTCTTTGTCATGCGTTATATCCAAGCTTGCCTGACTGATCCAGTTTATCTTCATCGGTATAAGTTCTTGACAGAGTTCTTTGAGTGCATGTTTATGGGAAGCGATATTGTCATCTACAAAGAAAATAAACTTTCGCTCTTGCTCTGCAATCTCTTCTAACACTTCATCAATACGCCGTATGTAATGTTTTTTATCAAAATAACGGCTGACTGCGCAAAAATTGCATTCATATCGACAACCTCGTGAAAATTGCATCAACGACATAGGTAGGTAGCCTTTGCCTTTGTATAGATCCCGTCTGGGTTTTACTCCTCCGATTTGACCGATACCCGGAGGAGCTTTATATACCTTCTGAAGTTTGTTATGTTTAACATCATCAAGGACATGAGCCCATAAGGTTTCTGCATCACCGATAAAAATACTGTCGGCATGTTGCTGCACCTCTTCGGGAACCAAAGAAACATGCATTCCTCCCATAATGACAGGGACACCACGTTCACGATACTCTGAGGCGATCTCATAAGCACGTCGCGCGGTATAGGTCTCGACAGTGATAGCGACCAAATCAGTCGGTTCATCATAGGGGATCGATTCCATGCGATCATCATGTAAAACCACCTCATGTTCATCAGGAGTGAGACCGGCAAGTACACCAAGCATCAATGGCTCCATACGCCCCTCATCGACATAAAGGCTATGTTCAAGTCGTCCGATGGTTGGTTTTATGAGGGTTATTTTCATACTATTTTCCCAAATGCCGATGATGTTTTTTTAGCACCTCTTTACGCGATACAATGTTAGCTAATGCAACCATAGCAAATCTGAAGAGATTAAATTTTGTATCGCTGAGCAAAAGCCGCTGTGCTATGGAATTCCATGAATAAAACCGTTTTTTAGCCTCGAAACATTTTTCTGAAAATACATCAGGGCTCATCCCTTTGGGTGAAAAGATAGCGTCACCGTAACGATACGACGAATCTTGCCACCAGAGTTCATGAATAAGCCGCCCTTCACTCTTAAGTCGATCATAAAGTGCTGAACCGGGTGTCGGGGTCAACGGATTGAAATTGGCAATTTCCAGTTTTGCTTCGAGTGCAAACGCCAAACTTTTTTCGATGAGTTCGGGGGTGTCATGGTCATAACCGAATACAAAAGTACCATAAACTGCCATCCCTCTTCTATGAAATTTTTTGACAATTTCAATGTAATCACCACTCACCTTGTTCCAACTTTTCCCCATCTGCTTTAGATTTTCCTCGCTGAGCGATTCAAAACCGATGAGAACAAAAATACATCCTGATTCCGCCAAACGATCAAGCAGTGCATCATCCCGTGCCGCATCGATACTGATTTGACATGACCATCTGAATTTCAGAGGTGTGATGGCATCCAAAAGTTCATAAAGCTCTTTTTTTGAACTGAAAAGATTATCATCCACAAAGAAAAGAAGCTTTTTTCTATCAAGAGTAGCAATTTCATCTACAATACTTTGAACCGGTCGAACCCGCACACTGTTTTTATAAAAAGCATCTATCGAACAAAACTCACAGGTAAACCGACATCCACGACTGTATTGCACCAACTCTACAGGAATATATTTTTTACCCTTGAAGATAGTGCGGTCAATTCGATAATCATCCAAAGATTGTCCGTTGCCTCCACTATAGCGCTGTTGAAGATTCCCCTCTTTAAAATCATGCAGTAACCTTTCCCAGCACTCTTCCGCATCACCGATAACAATGGCATCCGCATGTTCAAGTACTTCGTCACTCATCAGTGTCGGATGGTACCCTCCCATGATGACAGGTATTCCCCTGCTTCGATACGAATTGGCTATTTCATATGCCCTGCGTGCAGTAAACGTTTCCACACTCAGCGCCACTAAATCAGGAGTGTCGTCTTCGGGAATACGCTCAATACGATCGTCAAAAAAGCGAATTTCAATATCGCCAGGGGTACGTGCAGCCAAGATTGCGATAGAGAGTGGCGGCAATGCATCGTTTGAGCAATAATTGCCCATATTGGGACGGATAAGCGTAATACGTTCTAGTCTCATAAAAGTGCCACCTCAGGTTGTATGATTCGCTCAGAGATGTTCGTGTATTGATCATCACCATTAAGCGTTACTACCTCGATCTGTGTTCGATAGATTTCAGGCTTAAGAGTGTGCTTCAAAATCGGCAAAAGAACATGGTGTGAGGATATCCCCATCACACAACTTGTCGCCCCTTTTGCACGGGCTATATAAGCAGCTTCCTTGAGCACATTCATGGCCAAATCGGTGTCGTCGTCATCGCAAGCGAAAAAAGCAACATAAAGATGTTCCAATGCTTTTTCAGCCTGAGGCAATTCCACCCGTTTCGTCATTCGAGCATACACATTGTAAAGTATTCGTAAATGCTTCAGCGGAGCTTTATATCCTTTTACAACACTCTGTTTAAACGCCCGTTGATCCCAAAGAGCGAAACAGCAATGTAGCACTCCACTTTTATCTCTCAGTAGCCAAAAATCACTGATATCCAATCCCGGATGTCCTGCAGTATTTTTCAACCATTCCTCACTCAAATACGGTGATAACTGGTAATATGAGGCTCTCTTATTGTAATAGGAGACAATATCCGAAATATCTTCTGAGCTGGCCTGAACCAGTTTTCCTCTATTTTTTCCTTGATGAACCGAAAAAATCATTGTTGTCATCTCACCTACAGGCGAATAACAGGGCATCCCACTCATATTTGCTTCGAGTAATCTACGCGCTGTAGTGTTTTCACTGGCAATGCTTGTAAAATAAAACGGCACTGTCGCACGCAAAGGGACGATTTTCTTTAGAGCTTCAAACCCATGCTTGATATAGTGGATTTTATGCCTAAATTCAGAGGCAACACGTAATCCTCCAAGATACCCGATCATTTCAGGTTTGCCATCAATATGAACCGGCAGGTACGAACACGAATACATACCGATAATATTCTTTTCAGCGATGGCATCATGGGCGATAAGAGCATACGTTTCCCCCATCAATGATGCCCCATCAAAATAAGAAAGTTCACGTTCCGTGGAAATATTGACCCACGATTTCATAGGGTTCTCATGCAGGAGACGTTTTAGCGTCACATCGTCATTAAGTGTAGCGAGACGATAAAGTGCGTCCTTGTTTCGGTACTCTACCATTATCGCTTCACTCTCAACAGTTCACCCGTCCAGTTTTCATCCCCCAGAGGATAGCCGTTTCGGCTGCTGACATCCTTGCGGTGCATAAAGTTAATCGGAAAATAGTTGCGAAGCATGAATCCATCGCTTCGATTTGCTTTACCGAAAACCCGCTTGAAAATACTCGAAAAACTGTAAAATTTACGCCGAGTGGCAACACATTGGCGGGTCACTTCTTCAGGCAGCATGTTACGAGGAGAGAACGGTAAATCGTTATAGCGGTAATTATCATCGAGCCACCATTGTTTAAACCTCAATCGCCCCTCTGCTTCAAGCTGAGTATACAGTGGTGTGCCGGGAAAGGGGGTCAAATGATTAAAGGCCGCTATATAAAACTGATGCTCTTGTGCAAATTTTACCGCCTCATCAAATGAATCCATCGTATCGTGGTCATAGCCGAAGACAAATGTCGCATAAATACGGATGTTATGCCGACGAAGATTTTCAAGGGCTTTAGAATACCCCCCATGCATCGTATTGAAGCTTTTGTTCATCAATTTGAGGTTTTTTTCATCCAGACTTTCAAACCCGATCAGTACCCCTTTGCAACCGCTTTCATCTAGCAGTGACAAAAGTTCATCATCGAATGCTCCATCGATACTCATCTGGGTAATCCATCGGATTTTAAGTGGTATCAGTGCACGTAAAAGTTCTTTTGCCTCTTTGATATTGCCGATAAAATTATCATCCACGAAGAAGAAAATATTTTTCTCCTTTCTAAGCGATTCTATCTCTGTGATGATATCCTCAATTGGTCGTGTACGGTGGGTACTCTCAAAATAAGACCCAATTGCACAAAATTTACATGAAAACCGGCAACCTCTCCCCGTCTCAACCAACCCTATGGGGAGATAACGTTTCCCTTTAAATATAGAACGGTCCAATCGTATATCTGCCAATAATGGTCGTTCATCGCTTTTGTACCGTTGTTTTAGATTTCCGCTTCTCAGATCCGAAATAACCTCTTTCCAAATCGTTTCTGCTTCGCCGATAAGGACTGCATCGGCATACTGTTCTACTTCATCAGGAAGCAGCGTTGCATGAAATCCTCCCATTATCACTGGTATGTTTCGTTTGCGATATTCACTTGCTATTTGATAAGCCCGTTTGGCTGTGTAGGTTTCAACGGAAATAGCCACAGCGTCAGTAGAGTTATCAAAAGGAATTTTCTCCATTCTATCGTCAAAAAAACTAATCTCGACATCAGCAGGAGTCAATCCGGCAATAGCAGCAGCAGGTAGAGGTTCCATCTGCCAAGAACGGATATATCGTTCATTTTTAATATGACCTATTGCCGGATGAATGATCGTGATATGCATCGGCCTCAACGCTTCATCGTTTTTATCTCTGTTCCAAATCCGACTAGCGGATTGGGCATCATAGATTGAATATGCCAATCGCAGTTATAGAACTTATCAAGATTATTGGCATAAAATCGATACCCAAGATTTGAAGTAATGGCGAGGGCTTGAAAGTTCTTCGCTTGCCATAAACGTTTGGCGATATTTGAATACGTATATGTTTTTTTCCATGCCCGTTCATGACCAAGAAGAAGTTCTTCCACGCTCATTTGCTTGGGTTCGAATACGACATGCTGACCATCATATAATTCCCAATCACGGGTCAAAATACGTCCTTCATCGTTGAGTCTTTGATATAGTGGAGTTCCCGGAAAAGGGGTAAGCACGGCATAACGAGGAAGATCGATACCCGTTTCGAGGACAAACTCAACTGTTTCATCAAAAACATCGATAGAATCATTATCAAGACCAAAAACAAAACATCCCTGTATTGAGATACCAAGCCCATGCAGTTTTTTGATGAGATCATAATAATTGACCGATGCATTAAACTGCTTATGTGTCTCTTTCAAGCTTGTTTCCGAAACCGTCTCAAGCCCCAGAAGTAATCCTTTGCATCCGCTTCGTGCCATCAGATCCAATAGATGATCATCATGCGCAATCAGCACCGTAGATAATCCAAACCATTGAATATTCAACGGTATCAACTGTGTAAAAAGCTCTGTAGCGTATCCCCTATCGGAAATCAGATTCAAATCCACAAAAATAATCTTCTTTTGCCCGAGTCGTTTAATATCTTCAATTACCCAGTCAACAGGGTGCTGATATTGCTTGCTTCCCCATGCGCTCGGAGCTACACAAAAATCACAATGATGAGCGCAAGAACGTGTTGCTTCAAAGACAGCTTGGGTCAAAAATGAGTGTTTATTAAAAAGTTCGCGCTTGGGAAACGGAGAGCCTTCTAGGGTAAACATACTGTCTTGATCGTATCTATGTTTTGATTGTTTTTCTTTAAAATCTCGTAACAATTGCGGCCAGCTCTGTTCGGCATAACCGACGCAAATAGCATCGGCATGTTCAGCCGCTTCTTCGGGGACCAAAGTAACATGTGGACCACCCAATACCACAAAGATCCCTTGTTGTCTGAATTGTGCAGCCAGTTCATAACTCCGTTTTGCCGTACCGGTAATCACCGTCATTCCGACGATGTCAGCTTTAAGATTATCAGGAATCACCTGAATACTTTCATCTATTAGTTGAACCTCGGCATTAAGCTCTTCAGGTATCAATGCAGCCAACGTCGTTAACGTTAAAGGCTGATAACGCAGTGATTTTTTAAAAATCCCACCTCTATGCCGATAGAGTGGTCCTTTGGGAGAGATCAGTACTATTTTCATTTTTTATCCTCACTAATAATCCGGAACCACTCATCATCGCTGTTTAATGAGGGTATTTTTATATCCCCGACTCGACTGCCGATATTGGTTTTATACTCGATATACAAGAGCATGGCATCTTTTATGATGAGAGGCTCTAATGATCCCAACTGACCTATTTTTCGCGCGTACGCATACTGTGGATTCTCCATCAGCTTTTTTTCCACCTCAATTGTTTTATCAGGGGTGTTTGCTAAATCACTCAGAAGAATATAATGGGGAACGATCCTCTTATCCGGGATCAGCATTGAAAAGCCACCAACGCTTTGTAATGCATTTCGGACAAAAACCTCGTTCAACTTTTCACCAACCATATCAGAAACAATCCCTTTTCTTCCCATAAAACGCAATATCGGCAAAGCGTTTTCATATCCTTCGCACTGGAGCATATCCCCCGTACGGTAACGATAGAGTCCACCGGAAGTGGTTAGAATAATTTCGTAGATTTTTTCGGATGTAAGCTCATGCGCTAAATGGTTATTCCCATCAGCATCTACAAACTCATAAAAACCGGAGGCAGGTGAAAGCAATGGCAATCCATCCGCATTTGGCATCGTGACGACACCCTCTGTAGAGATCAAGCCCTTAGGCTGAAAGGAGGCATGAGGAAATCGATGCTTTAACCGTTCAAAAAACGGTCTCGATGAGCCGTCTTGCCAGCAACTGATTAGTTTAATCTGCGGCCAAAGCGTCGCACTCTCTTTATTCATCAAATAATTCCGCAATCGCTCGCAAGCATCCCCATCAGGGGGTAATACATGCTCATCGATCATACCCCCTTTTATAAAAAGGGATAGAAGCTCTACAGAACGTTCTTCAAGAACGTCCATAAGCATCAATAAAAATGTTGGGCTCCAAACGGAAATTAGCTCAAGTTCTCTGCATCGTACCAACCAATACAATGTGGCTAATTGCCATTTATCGACGTCATATAGTTCTCCTACCCATGATGGAACAACTGGCGAATCATTAAAAGTTCCGGTAGCAATATCTCCTAAATATTCCGCATCCGATACGCCGATTTTAATCCCACCATCGGTAGTAGTAGCACGCCGCAAGGCAGGACTGATAGACCAATATACAGCTTTTCCGCTAATGCCGTATCGCTGCAAAATATCGTATAACCACGGTAAAATCGCACTCTGAAAATCTTCAAAGCTTTTCTCACTATAGGGGATTAGTTTTCCCCCACTTGTACTGCCTCCGGTCATTTCAAAGGCAGTGGGAACGCCTTGAAACAATATATCTGCTTCCCCTGTCGCCATTCGCTTTATTAATGGTTCAATTGTTTCATAATCAACCATCGGTACATACTCTTGATACATTTTAATGCTATTTATTTCTTCAAATCGATAGTCTCTACCATAGCGGCTCATAGCATTACGTTTTAGACATTCCATAAGCCATTCTTCTTGGCTCTTTCGCAATAAGTCCACACCTGTTTGGCTCAAGCGGTTTTCTCCATATTGCACTCTTGAAGTATCCGCTTCGTAAAAGGTCTGAGATTCGTATCATCAAATTCGCAAATACAGGCGAGTTCATCCCCTTCCCCGTACTTCGGATTACGCTCTAAAAAAAACTGCACCGAAGGCTTCATCGTCTCATTTTTCAATGGAAAAACAAAATCACTTTTTAGATGTCCGCGAGAGCGCTCATAGGCAATAATACCACTGTTTCTATCGTAAAATTCACCAAATTTATCTTCTGCAAGAAAATCCAAAAGCGGTTTTAAATCACTACGGTCGATGGACCAGTGAGGATAAAACGATTTAGTAAATGCCGGTAAGTACTTATAGGTTCGATGCCCTTTAACGATCAGAAACCAATAAATCGGTTTCAGCGGCACCGCCCGTTTTAATTCACCGATAAAACGTATCCATGCAAAAGCCAGTGCCTGCTGTCCCCAGTGTTCATGATGAACAATCGTATCCCCTGAATATATAACACTAATTAGCCGATCGTCCCATATACGATCATAAAGTTCAAATGTCGTAAATCCGACCATTACATCCTCATGAAACAACAACAAAATTTGTGTCTTTTTTTTCAAATCAGACACTACAATCGATTGATCTGAACCATCGTAATAACAAAGATACAATGTTGCAATAGCACTTATTTCATCTTCCGACAATGAGTGAATATCTCTAAAACAGGTAGAATATTGATGCATTAACACACGAGCCTATATACTCAAAGGTTTACGTTTGCGCCATAGAAAAAATCCGATCAACAACCCGATCAAAAGTCCTACAACTCCACCGATGATCCCAAAATAATTTGCACTTTCTTTAGCGACACTTAACACCGGATTATCCAAAAAGTTTATTCCGATATGCAACGTAAGTATTCGCCATTTACCATCATCATCTTTAATAACTGTAGCTGTCCAACGTGTCTTCATCGGAAAAAATCGGCTATCTGATAAATAGCAATTCTCTACTCCCGACCCACGTACAATCCCGATTGTTTTATTAGCATAAAACTCCGTCAATGCATCGGCATCAAGGTTCATCTCAACTTTTTTCAAAACACCACCAGGACCAAACCAAAAGTTGAAAAATTTTGTAATATCTTCGTGTGAAGTAAGGACTTCTTGATTACTGGTAGTAACTCTCATATTCTTATGAAAATATTGAGCAAGTTGATCATAATGTTCGGTATTGACCGCGTTTTGAATCCCACCAAGAACACCCCGAAGCTCTTCATGAATCGCATGATCCGGTTCATCAACAGCCGCCGAAAGGAAGTTAAATCCACCTAGGGACACTAGTATTATAAAAACCCATTTAAACATTTTTTTCTCCTTTAATGAATGTTGACGTAACCAAAAACATAATCGCCATTGCCGACACGATATCAAGAATATGGTGCTGATGAACCAGTAACGTTGAGATCATAATCAACAATAACCATAACAACATCATCATGCGAACGGATTTTTTTGATGATGATTCAACCACTGCCAATAGAATAAATGCACTGTAGACCACATGCAATGACGGTGTCATATTATGAGGAAGATCGAGAGAAAAAATATTGCTGAACATGTCACCATAAAATCCATTAGGAATAACACGCTCAAATCCCAGTTGTGATGGAAAAAGCAAAAAAATCCCTCCACTAATAAGGGTACCTAAAATAATTCGTTTACCCAACAACTCCAACTGCGAGACTCTCAAGAAAAAAGGAGGGAGAATAAAAAGGAGATACAGTGACATATAGAGCCATATGAAATCAGGGACAAAAGGTATAGATAACTCTGTGCTCAAATATAGATGGTAGAGATTTGCACGTTGAGAGGTAAGCCAATTACAAAATGGATAAACAGAAAAAAAGGCAATCCCTACCCAGAAAGCCCAATACCCGTATGTCTTCCATATAACCTTAGTATTATATTCTTCTGTCGATAGAACGCGGGTCATAGACTCATTCATTCTTGAGCCTTAAACGGAAATTGCGCAGGTGAATACATCGGCGGTGCAAGTCTAACACCACCCCATAACGTTGAATAAATCGACCAAAAAGTCGGTTGCAGTTCATAATCATCAACATATTTAGGCAAATATACCCATGGAATCTGAGGATGACGATGATGAGCTAAATGGTAATGATAGTTCAATGCCAGCAAACGTGAGATCGGCAATACTTTAAGATTCCATGCACCATTGATAACATCGCGTGGACTCCATGCATGGTCAACATACTGTAATGCCGACCAATGAAGAGCAAAGAACCAATGACATAACAACCATCCCTGCCAACTTAAATCCAGCAGATAAAAGAGTGCCACTTGATATCCAAGAGCCAACAAACATTCAAACCAAATACGTGTAATTGAGTGCTGAGCGATCTCTTCAAGATACGATTCAAAACCAAGAGCCTTGGCAGGACCATGAATGAAACGCTCAGAAGTAAAGTATGTTGGAGCGACAAGAATCAGCAAATTACTTAAGGGAATCATAAACCAATATAAGCCAAACAGATTGCCGCCATACATCCAAATATTACGTACAGTTTTTGACTCAGAGGGGAGATAATAATCATAAAGTTCCTTATCTGTTCTGTTACGATTATGATGGCCCAAGTGGGCAATTTTTTGCATTGTAAAAGAGGTTGGAAACGCTGCGGCACTTAAAATACCAAAAAAATTATTTCTGAAACGATTATTTGATAAGACACCATGCACCGCTTCGTGCAACAAAGAAAAGATTGTGTTATGTAATAAAGAATATGCCCATGCAGCTAGAAACATATAGAGGAAACTACTATGTGAAGCGACCCACAGAAGCCACCATGTTGTTGGGAGGACTATGAAAAAGATAGCTAAATTTCTTTTTTCAGGAATTAAAGTACTATATGAGTTGTCTATAGGCTTCACGAATATACCAATATCTTAATTTCATAAATTGTAACATACACAAACTTTAAATTATGGCTTATCTATTCTAAAAAATATGTAATATTATTTTTTCAGCGTGACAAATGTGACAAATGTATGACAAAATTAGCAATTTTTAGTTTTATGCATGAATAAATTCCCCATTAATCGACATTTTGAGTGTATAAAACATGCTAAAATGTAATTCTATTACCAATCTAAATATATCTTGATCTATATCAAAGGATATCTCCTCTTGTTAAGTTACTATATTTGAATCTTTACCTATGGAGTGAAAATGAAAAAAATCTCAGTCTTATTACTGTCATACATAATCGTAACGGGAAGCCTTTTGGCAAGTGAGCCGACATTAAGTGATGAAACAAAAGGATTGCTCAAAGAAGCAAAATCACAAGTAGAGCCCGTTGAATCACAAAAGCTCAAAGCGTTGATGGCAGAAGAAAAAATAGTACTTTTGGATGTACGAGATCCCGATGAATGGGAAAAAAATACGATTCAATACGATCGTCAAGTCAAGATTTCTCGAGGATTTCTGGAGATCAAATATCCTAAATTGATCCTGGATAAATATTCCAAAGACGATACCTTTGTTGTCTATTGTGCGATGGAGCCAAGATCGGTATTTGCAGCACAACGCCTACAACAATTAGGATTTAAACATGTCTTGTATCTTCAAGGCGGATTGAAAAATTTCAATCCTTGAAAGCAAACAATTTCACACTTCCCAGTATTTTTTACTGACAAGCAATTTTTTAATGTGCGGAGCGATCTCTGGATCGCTTTCTCCAGCACTCCAAAGTTTTTTGCTCAAATGACGTATCGCTTCCTTAAAAGTATCATCAATCAGCGCGATGGAATCTACTTCTGGAAAAGAGAGGATGAAGAGTTCTTTTTCTGCTGCAAATATCTCTTCTGCCCCAATATTTTCAAGAATATCCATTTCGTGCAATGCGATTGTTGAGCTGATTTCCAATTTTGCCAAAATCCATAGTGCAATACATTCTATGGAATATCGGTTTAATACCCGTGCAGAAAAAGATTCAAACGTACCCAAACCGCTTTGTTCGTACTCTTGTATGATCAGCTCTATCACCGATCGGATATGCTGTAACGGTACCATCTCGAAGAGTTCTCGTCCGACACTCACTCCGGCAGAGTGTTCAGCACCGATATAGATCCGGGCACCTTTGTCTGCATTGCCGAACTGATTCGTACGCAATCCGATGAGTCCGATATCACAATGCTGGTGCCTGCCGCACCCTTTGCCGCATCCTGAAATCCCTATCTGTATACGATGTTTATTTATTTTGTCTAAAGGAAGCAATTGCGCGTCGTCTTTTATATCCCAGAACGAGTACGGACAATAATGACTCCCCGCGCATGCCACAATAGTTTGACTTTTCTCGAGATGTTCGAAGGGGGCAGAGGGTTGAGCGAGACCAAGCACATAAAGATTATGATCCGCCCCTAAGCGTATCTCTGCGCTCTGTGTCTCGGAAAAATCCGCGATGGCGGTCAGCTCTTCGGGACGAACACGCCCGAAATTGCTCTCATAGCAAAACGCGTAACTTCCGTCTCGCAGCTGTTGATAACGGGAAAAGAGTACTTTCTCCAAAACCAAATCGCCCTCATGTTGCCAAGTTTTTTGGTATTCATCTGCAATATATCCCACAAATGTTTCTATCCCTATCTCTTCAAGCAGATAAAAAAGACGTGTTCGAGTTCGGGTAAAACGTAATCCATACTTATTGAAGGCTTCTATAAATGCTTTGAAAAAGGGGACAACCTCCCCTGGTAATAAAAAAATATCGGCACTGCGGGCTATCTCAGTGTTCTTCCCCCCCATGTAAACGTTAAATCCAAATAATTCTTCTCTCTTCGCCAGTGCGAAATAGAGATCATTGGCAAAAAAGGAGGTAACATTGGCACTGTTGCCCGAAATCCCCGTGGAGATTCTACGTGGCAGCATACCGACAAGATGGGGAGTTTTGAGAAAATATTCCTGCATCTGCATGATCAGAGGATAGGTTTCAATAATACTTGTGCATCCCCGTCCGTCATACACATCCGTCACAATATTGCGTACGTTATCTCCAAAGGTTTGCCAAGTTGAAATGCCAAGTTCGTTGATCTGTTTGAATATTTGCCGTACATTTTCACTGTTTAGCCCATGCAATTGCATACTGGCACGTGCGGTAAGAATGATTTCGAGATTATTGTGTTTTGCGATATCAGCTATAGCGCGTAATTGTGTCGCAGTGATACGCCCTGCCGTTATACGTAATCGGAGGGTATACGCTTCCTCTTGGATAGGAGTATTGTAAATACCGAAATCCTGTAAATAAAAGCCATCCCCTTCACTGATACCGCTAAAGTCCAAGGTCTCTATTTGAGGGTAGTATTCAAAGGGAGAAAGCGCCGCCTTATGACGTTCACGCTTGTTTAATTTTTGTTCTGTAATTTCCATACGTTTCTCCACCCGATAAGGTAAAGATTATTGTAGTCATTGATTTAGAAAATTTTCATGACGTATATCAAGCTAAATAGATTATTATAAGGTTTGGGCAGGTTCATGAAAATAAAATCCCTGCGAATAATCAATTCCTATCTCTTTTACAATCTCATAGACCTCTTTTGAATGGACGAATTCGGCAATCGTTTTTATACCAAGCCTTTGGGCGAAGGCGACAATCGTCTCTACGATGATACGGCTGTTCGTGTCAGTATTAATATTTTTAATTAGGGATGCATCTATTTTAAGGAAATCCACTTGTAGGTAAAGGATATAGGCGAAATTCGAGTAACCGCTTCCAAAATCGTCGATAGCAATCCGTCCGCCTCGATGTTTTATTTGTTTGATAAACTCTTGTACCTCTTCAAAGTTTTCAAATCCTTCAGACTCCAAAATCTCAAAAATCACCCTTTTAGCTATATCCTGATTCTCAAGTTTCTCAAATATAAACTGAATGGTTTTCGGATCTAAGATATCCTCAACGGATAGATTAATAGAAAATTCATAGCTATTCTTTTGAAAAATTTCAAAACTTTTTTCAATCATAATTCGTGTCAAATGAGAATAAAGTTTTGCTTTTTTCGCCACTTCCAAAAAAAAGAAAGGTGCAATTATTTTCCCTTCAGGATCTATCAATCGGATAAGACATTCGTATTTGATCGGTATATCAACCTTCTCATTAAAAGTATCGATAGTTGAATTTTCTATAATTCCCTGAAAAAATGGGACAATGCGGTCTGCAGCAATGGCATCCTTTATTTTACCAATATACTCAATGTTATGTGCGATTTCTTTTTTTATCTCACCTGTATCATTTAAAATGATAAATTCCTTATCCTTCTGTTTAGCATTGCGCAACACCATATCGGAATCGATCAAAAGTTGGGACGCTACTATGTGGGCGCTTACGTCTCTCATCGGATCGATAACCGCTCCTATTGTCGCTTTAATAATGACAGCAGCATCATTTATATAAAAAGGATTCGCTTCGATGTGCGCATGCAAGGATGCAATAACTTCTTCATATGGTCGGTTATTAAAACTCTCTTGATCGCATAGCAGAGCAAATTCATCTGCATAAATTCGATACATTTTGTAGCCTGATGTTAGCATGCTACCCGTGGCTATACGTTCTTCCATCCCTTTTAATACACTATCTCCTATTTCGGTGCCGTAAAAATCATTTATTTCACCAAAACGATCTATATTGATAAGAATCAAAACATGACTCGTCATCAGCGCTAAATCCTCTAAAAGTTTTGTCCGGTTTGGAAGATGTGTCAGTGAATCCGTATAAAGTTGCTGAATAAGCTGCTCTTTTTGGAGAATAAGCTGGGTAATATCATGCCTTGTCGCAACAAATTCCACAATATTTCCCTCTTCATCCAAAATTGGAGTAATAGTTGCGTCCGTATAGTAGGGAACCCCATTTTTATTAAGATTTTTTAGTGTGCCCGACCAAATATTTTTATCTAAAAGAGTTTTCCACATGACCTCATATACATGGTTTGGAGTAGCCATATCTTTGAGGATACGATGATTATTTCCAATCAATTCTTCACGAGTATAGCCTGTCGTCAAGCAAAACTGATCATTTACATAAACGATATTTCCATCCACGTCAGTTATAGAGAGGATATTACTGGCATCAACCGCCTTTTTGTAACTCTTTAAAAAAGCAAAAGACTGCCCGATTTTTTGTGCCATATCATTAAATGCATGGGAGACATCGGCCATTTCATCATCCGTTTTAATTGGAACACGAACTCTGTATTTTCCGGTAGAGATTAAATGCGCAGCTCCTACCAGCTCGTCAAGAACGCCCATAAACGCCAGATAAAATCCGATAGTGAAATATATAATTAACATCAACACTATAAGAACAATCATCTCGCCAAAAATCATCTGCCGTTTGAGATTAGCCAGTCTCTCCTCAAGATGAGATTGAAGCGCATCAGAAAGGACATCATAAGCATGGAAATAGGTTTCTATCGCCTGCGTCATGTCGTGAAAATACTCCTTGGAATTGATCTGCCAATGATTCGTATTCAAAATTTGTGAGGTAAAAACAGTTGAGAATGTATTGCAATCCTTTTCTATCCCTGCAATAGAAGGCAATATAGTGTGACACATCTCGGGATGACGTTCACAAACGATAGCACCATCATGAACAATACTGTCCAAATGGGAACGAATCTTTCCATAAAGAAGGGTAGCCTCTTTCTGCTCATCAAACGACATCGACTGCTTTAGTAGAATCCGTGTCCCGATAGCTCTACCCTGCCCTGTATATTCCACAAGCATCGGTATATGTTCACTCAGAATTTTAACAAGATGGTAAATGCTCAAGTCAGCATCATTAATTGTATACGATACATCCCCGGTATGCTGCATCAAAAGAAGCGTTTTAGCGATCAGGTCTGTATGGAGACGATAATTTTCTAATGCCGATCTTTTCCAAAGTTCACTTCTAAGTCCCAGCCATTGGGTCTTGATCGCTCTCCATTCTTCATTTATCGATTGTGTTGGTGCGGGATTAGCATCGACGGAAGCTATAGCCAATTCGATATGTTTAAAATTTTTTTCTATTTTGCCTTTATAGGTGCTATCCCCTTGCTGCACGGCAACCGTCATGCCCCTTTCGAGCGGAACGTACTCTAAAAACAGCTTTAATTTTTGCTGGTAGACAAGCCCTTCTTGGAGTTTTTTGATCGAATGAGTCTCGCTTTCAACATATTCGTAACCTAAATATAAAAGAAGGAGAAAAGGGAGAAAAAATACAGCCGTCGCCAATGCAAGTTTTTTGGGATATTTCATACTGCTCATTACAATGATGGCAGGAGAAAAAAGATTTATCAAACGCATGAAGCCTCCATAATTCTATTTTCGAACCAAATAACAACTTTTCCTATTATACACTTTGATTACAATACAGACCGTATATTGATTGCAACCCATAAAATAGCAAGATTAAGGAGAAAAATTGCGAGTGAACCCCCGCGTGAAAGAAACTTTTGAACGAATGAACGGTTTGTCTTATGGGTAGCAAAAGCGATATAAAGATGAACCATTGTTGCTATCGTGAGGAGCAATACCAACACTAATTTCCATGTGACATAGCGTCCGAGCTCCGTATCGCTGTTCATAACACTAAAAAGCTGATAATGATCTCCCAATATCAATCCGGTACTGATTAATATTATCAGCCATACCGTTTCAAAATAGCCGTAAAACGGTCCGATTGCACCATACACTGTCTCTTGTGTCGCACGATCTCGAATAAATATCCCTAAACCAAATAACACGATACTGCCACCGATCCATGCACAGGCAGAGAGGATATGAATATACAAAATCCATCTCACAAGATCTCCTTTAATTTTTCGAGAGTATAAAGCTACTTTGGATAATGCGACTTGATACAAATCAATACGACAATTCAAATATAAAGTGAAACAAGGGAAATGGTCAAGAGGAATTGAGTCAAACAGTACAGTGCTTTGAATCTAAGCTAGCTGAAGGAGGCCACTTTGCCATACTGTTTGAATCAACCCCTGAGAGGGGAAGATTTTTTATGGTTCGGTAATTATAGAGGGTTCTAACCTTATTGTCTTTGATGTAGATCAAATATCCGATCATCCTCCGGTACGGTAAAACGCACGGGAAGACACTTCAACATTATCAATACCCCAAAAATTCTTTTCGGGTTTATTAAATACCACATCTTCTAAGATATCGGTAGCTTTTTTAGTGTTTCCATCTCGTATTGCTTCTTTGATACTTTTCGCCCCCTCAAAGTACAAGCATCCGATAAGATCGCCCTCTGCGCTAAGGCGGAGACGATCACATGTTGCACAAAAATCGTGGCGATGAGGCTCTATCGTTCCAAAACGGTAACCATCGGGTGTTTCATATAAATTCGCCGGTCCACTTGATTCTTTCTCAATCGAAACAAACGAATAAGCTTTGCCTAATACTTCAATGATTTCATCGCTTCGAAGCCCTTGAAGCGCATTGCTCGCATGGGAATTTTCCATATATTCGATATAACGGATCTGTGCACCTATCGCCTTGGCGTATTCAAACAAAGGGACGATTTCATCATCGTTGATGCCGCGTAAAATAACACTGTTGATTTTTACCGATAGCCCTGCATCAACGGCAGCCTGAATTCCTCTGAGGACTTGCTCTAAAACATCTTTTTGTGCGATATAATTTAACGTCTCACGATCAAGCGAATCAAGCGAAATATTAACACGTCGCAACCCAGCACCTTTCAGTTTCTCAGCCAGTGCAGGAAGTAAAAAACCATTGGTCGTCAGTCCGATATCAACATTCGGTGCATACGTGTGAATCATGGCAATAAGCTCGTCTAGATTCTCCCGTGTCGTCGGTTCTCCACCGGTTAGGCGAATTTTTTGGATACCGTTATCAATACCAATTTTGATAAATGCAAAAAGTTCCTCATAGCTTAAAAGGTTCTCTTTGGGAACCCAGCTAAAAGGTTTCTCAGCCATACAGTAGCGGCAGCGAAAATTACATCTCTCCGTAACCGATACGCGTAAATAGGTAACATGACGCTCAAAACGATCTCGTAACATAAATGATCCTCAAATATATCGATTTCTAAATGGTAGCCGATTAAAGAGAGCAATTTCTTGATTTACATCAATAATCGAATTGAGGGTTTGGGCTATCATACACTTCTATGTATAAAGGTTGACCATGGCACTATTATTCGAGAATCTTGATTTTTTTAAAGAGTGTGATCCTCAAAAGTTATCCGTGTTATCTTCAACCGCCAAATTCAAAGCCTACAATGCATCCGATATTTTGGTGTATGAAGAAGATGATATCAATCGTGTCTATTTCCTCGTCGAGGGGGAAGTAAAGCTCTACAAAGTCGACCGATTTGATAACGAAATTTTTTTATACACCCTTTCAAATCAAACTCTTTTGACCGATATCGGTTCACTCGAATGCCATACCATCAGCTGTTTTAGCAATATAGAATTTCTGATTCCGAGCCGTGTGGTATCATTCGATCTTGAAATTTTTAAAGAGGTCATTAAAACCGATCTTTCCCTCTTAATTAATTTAGTCAATATCCTCGCCGATCAAAAACAGCGAGTCGATTGCATGGTCAGTATGGGGATGGTTTATGATGTCACGGCCAAAGTAGCCAAAATGCTTTACGATCAACTTGATCTGTACAATCGGCTCAAAAAACAGGAAATTTCCTATCGGCTCAATATACAGCCGGCTACCCTATCACGGGTATTGGCTAAATTTATACGTAAAGGGCTGATTATGGAAGAAGATCATAAAACGATCGTATTACAGCGCGATGAATTGACACGATATTTCAACGAGGGGCTATAAATGCAATCTATATCAACCAAAGTTCGCTGGATCGTTGCGATTCTTTCTATCAATCTTATTACCATTATATTGGTTGACATCTGGCTCAACTCGGATCAAAGATTTGATGCCAAAGTGATAAATACTGCCGGAAAACAGAGGATGCTATCTCAGCGTACCGTGCTTGAACTGCATCGGCTCCTTTTGGATGAGGAGGGAGCGTATGAGCGGCTCCAATTGGCGCGATCAGAGTTTGACCATAATTTTAAGCAACTCAGTACGGCTACATCGGAGTATAAAGGTTTTTCAAACGAACAAATCGAAAAAACCATGTTAGAGGTATATGCCCATTGGAACCGAATGGGGGGATTGATTGATCGCTATTTGCAGGGAGATCACAACCTTTTCGATCTTAAAACGATCTATGATGATGGTGATCGAACATTAAAGTTGATGGATCAAGCGGTTACCCAATACGAAGAGTATATGATGGAGAAACGGATTGTTGCCCATCGTATCCAAATTCTTTTGGCATTAATCTCGTTTGGTGTCATCCTCTATATGGCACGGACAACGTTACAGATACAACAAAATTTTGATAAATTCTTGGAGCACTCAAAATCGATCAGCGGCAACGAAAATATCGGGGAACAGAAGGGGAATGAACTCGATATCGCGTGTGCCCATATCGAATATTTTCTCCATAATGTCGAAGAAGCGATCCAAAATGCGACTGAAGCCGTCGAAAAAAGCGAAGCCGCCACGGCAATACTCATCCGATCAGCACCTGAAACCGAAGAGCTGTTAGAACAAAGCGAAGATATGATGATACAGGTAAGTGAAGAGCTTCACCATACTTCCCAACGTCTCAAAAAGCTCAAAAGCAACCTCGATGCTGCCAACGCGATTCGAAACGCCTAAAAGCGTTTCGAATTTTATTTCATTTTGCTCCCCTTTTTGACTTAAGTCAAATACTTTTTTTTTGAATTACTTTACAATGTTTGAAGTGCATGAGTTATTTCATAGCATAAGGAAATCTTAAGGGGTCTACCCGTTTTACGGTATGGATTGAACGTGATTTCATTAAGGAGGATTCAATGTCATTGGATAGAAGAGAATTTTTAAAAAGTGCCGCCGCCGCATCTGCAGCAGCAGCAGTCGGTATGGCAGTTCCTGCAAGTGTAGAGGCTGCCTCAAATCAAGCACAAGCGGGATGGCGCTGGGATAAAGCAGCTTGCCGCTTTTGCGGAACGGGTTGCGGAATCATGATGGCGACCAAAGACGACCGTATCGTTGCGGTCAAAGGTGACCCTCTCGCTCCCGTCAATCGTGGTCTTAACTGTATCAAAGGATACTTTAATGCCAAAATCATGTACGGTGCAGACCGCCTTACCCAACCCCTTTTGCGTATGAATGACAAAGGGCAGTTTGACAAACACGGCAAATTCAAACCTATCAGCTGGGAACGTGCTTTTGATGAGATGGAAGTGCAGATTAAATCAGCCCTCAAAGAAAAAGGGCCGACCGGTATCGCCATGTTCAGTTCGGGCCAACAAACTATTTTAGAGGGTAATGCGGCCCTTAAACTGATGAAAGCAGGTTTCCGTACCAATAATATTGATCCGAATGCCCGACTTTGTATGGCATCTGCCGTTACCGGATTCATGAACGTTTTCGGTGCGGACGAGCCATCGGGATGTTATGACGATATTGAACTCGCCGAAACCATCGTTGCATTCGGCTCTAATATGGCGGAGATGCACCCAATTCTGTGGTCTCGTGTTTCGGATCGCAAACTCAGCAATCCGGATAAAGTACAAGTGGTGGTACTCTCAACCTACAAACACCGTACAATGGACCTCGCCGACGTCGAAATCATCTTTAAACCGAATACCGATTTGGCTATTTTTAACTACATTGCCCGTGAGATTGTTTACAATCATCCCGAAGCGATTGATTGGGAATTTGTCAATAAATACATTGTATTTGCTACCGGTCCTGTCGATATCGGATATGGATTGCGTGAAGACATTCATCACCCTAAATACGGTGCAAAAGAACTCGACACTGCCGCCAAACAAAAATCAAAAGTTCTCACCGCCGATGAAGGGGTCAGCTTAGGATATTTGGGCTACAAAGCCGGCGATACACTGGAGATGAAAAACACTGCCAATCCAAACAATCATTGGAAAATCACCTTTGAAGAGTTCAAAAAAGGGCTCGCTCCGTACACACTCGATTATACGGCACACGTTTCCAAAGGGGATCCGGATGAGAGTGTTGAGGATTACAAAGCGAAACTCCAAAAAATGGCCGATCTCTACATCGAGCAAAAACGTAAATGTCTCACCTTCTGGACTATGGGGTTCAATCAGCATACCCGTGGAACATGGGTGAATGAACAAGCCTATATGATCCATTTTCTCCTTGGTAAACAAGCCAAACCGGGAAGCGGCGCATTCTCACTTACCGGTCAGCCATCAGCCTGCGGAACCGCGCGTGAAGTGGGAACCTTTACCCACCGCCTCCCTGCAGATATGGTTGTCACCAATCCGGATCATCGTAAAAGAGCGGAAGAGATTTGGCATCTTCCGGCAAATACACTGAATCCAAAAGTCGGATCCCATTTCACCCAAATTCACCGTGATCTCGAAGACGGTAAAGTGAAGTTTGCATGGGTCAGCGTATGTAATCCGTATCAAGATACCGGCAACGCCGAACACTGGATCAAAGCGGCGCGTGAAATGGATAATTTTATCGTGACTTCTGACGGTTATCCGGGAATTTCGGCAAAAGTATCGGATTTGATTTTGCCAAGTGCGATGATGTATGAAAAATGGGGTGCTTACGGTAATGCGGAACGCAGAACTCAACACTGGCGCCAACAGGTAACTCCGGTAGGGGATGCGATGTCGGACACATGGCAGTTTGTAGAGCTTTCTAAACGATTTACCATTAAAGAAGTTTGGGGAGCACAAAAAATTCCGGGGCTTGACAATGGATTGCCGGATGTTATGGGTGCAGCAATAGCGATGGGGTACAAAGAGACCGATACCCTTTATGATGTCTTGTTTGCCAATCCGACCGCAAAAAGCTATAAATGGCCTGATCCTGTAGGCAAAGGGTACCAAAACTCTGAAGTCGAAGGGGACAAACGTAACGTTATCGGAAGTGATGGCAAACCGTTTAAAGGGTATGGCTTCTTCCTCCAAAAATACCTGTGGGAAGAGTACCGCAAATTCGGTGACGGACATGGACATGACTACGCCGACTTTGATACCTATCACAGAGTACGCGGTCTAAAATGGCCGGTTGTGGACGGTAAAGAGACGGCTTGGCGTTACAACGCAAAATACGATCCGTATGCGAAAAAAGCGAACAGCGGTCCGTTCTCATTCTACGGACACGCGTTTAAAGAGATCCCATCGGGTAATCTTCAAGGGGTTACGGATCAAACCAAAGTCCATTTGGACGGAAAAGCCAAAATCTTTTTTCGACCGTATATGGAACCGACCGAAGTACCGGATGCTAACTACGACATCTGGCTCTGTACCGGTCGTGTGTTAGAGCACTGGCACAGCGGAACGATGACGATGCGGGTTCCTGAGCTCTATCGTGCCGTACCTGAAGCACTCTGTTACATCCATCCGAAAGATGCTGAAAAACGAGGAGTCAAACAAGGGGACATGGTGTGGGTCGAATCCCGTCGCGGCAAAGTAAAAGCACACGTTGAAACACGTGGTCGTAACCGTCCTCCGCGCGGTCTTGTGTTCGTACCGTGGTTTGATGAAAAAGTATTTATCAATAAAGTTTGTCTGGATCATACCTGCCCGATTTCCAAACAAATCGACCATAAAAAATGCGCTGTCAAAATCTATAAAGCGTAACGGTAAAAGTCATGAAAAATTCTCCGTCAAACGAACGTCGCCGCTTTCTCCTCTCGATTGCGAGAGGTATCGGGCTAAGTGCGATGGGTGCGTTGGTATGGAGTGCCTATGTGGGTGAGGTAAAAGCTGCTCCGTTGATTTTACGCCCTCCGGGTGCGTTGAGAGAAGATGAGTTCATTAAAAACTGTATCAAATGCGGATTGTGTGTGGAAGCGTGTCCTTATGATACGCTCAAACTGGCTAAGCCGGGAGATAACCTTCCGATGGGGACGCCATATTTTACTCCGCGCAACATTCCGTGTTATATGTGCAGCGATGTCCCCTGTGTTCCGGTGTGCCCGAGTGGTGCACTTAATGAACCGTCGGTCAGTAGCTATGTTAAAGCACATGCCAAACTCAATATCAATAAAGCCCGTATGGGATTGGCAGTTATCGATGAAGAATCGTGTATTGCTACGTGGGGCATTCAATGCGACGCGTGTTATCGAGCCTGCCCTTTAATGGGACAAGCCATTACGATTGAATACTCAAAAAATGAACGGACGGGGAAACATGCGTTTCTCAAACCTATCGTTCATACGGATGTTTGCACGGGATGCGGTATGTGTGAACATGCCTGTGTCACGCAAAAAGCGGCGATTTACGTCTTACCACGAGCATTAGCGATGGGGGAAGCGGGAAATCATTACATCAAAGGATGGGATCCTAAAGATGAACAGCGTCTGGAAAGTGTCAAGAAAGACGTTCCGCATGAGTTCACCAAAACAAAATTAAGTGAAAAAAGTGCCCTTGATTCGCTCAATGACGAAAGTGGGCTGTAATGAAACATTATAAATATCTCGTGATGAGACGGTTTAGCCAAATCGCAATATTAGTGCTCTACATCGGAGCCAATGTATGGGGATGGAAAATACTACGGGGAGATCTTAGCGCCTCGTCGTTGTTGGGAGTCGTACCGTTAGCTGACCCGTATGCAGTAGTTCAAATTGCCGTAACAGGGGCAACCCTGGGGATGGATATCATCCTTGGAGCGCTGATCGTTACCTTCTTTTACGGGGTGATCGGCGGACGGGCGTTTTGCAGCTGGGTGTGTCCTATTAACATGATTACCGATACGGCCGCATGGCTGCGTCGTAAAATGAAATTATCAGAAATCCAAAAGCGGTTTTACATAAGCCGATCGCTTCGATATTGGATTTTAGGTTTGAGTTTGATTTTGTCAGCGGTAATGGGAGTGGCGGCATTTGAGCTGATCAGCCCTGTTTCGATGGCACATCGCGGAGCGGTATTCGGTATGGGTATGGGCGGCGGGGCGTTAGCGGTCATATTTTTGTTTGATCTGTTGGTACATGAAAACGGATGGTGCGGTTATATTTGCCCCTTGGGTGCTTCTTATGCGCTCATCGGTAAATTTTCCCTTTTCCGTGTTCACCATGATGCCAATAAATGTACCGATTGCAGAGATTGTATTACGGTGTGCCCCGAAAAAGAGGTGCTCCATATGATCAATCGCAGCAGTGAGAGTGTCTTGATGGGTGAATGCACCAATTGTGGCAGATGTGTTGATGTTTGCAAAGAAGACGCGCTCGGATTTTCAATTCGAAGTCAGTTAAAACAACCAAAGGATGAAGAATGAAAGCAAATCGAATCATCGGTAGCCTAGTGGCTGCTTGTATTTTAATCAGCGGTGTCTATGCCGCAAGCAATAGCAATGCCGGTATAGACGAAAAAGATTTAGGGATGCGTAAAACGGAAGTCTATACGGAAGATACTGCCGCACCCGATGGTACGAACTACCACAAAGAGGCTCCTGGAACCTCTAAAAAAATCCAACGTGCGTATACTGATGCACCGCCGATGATCCCTCATGATATCAGTGATTTGGGTGAAATCGATAAAAACAATAATGCATGTCTCGGATGTCATATGCCGGATGTTGCAATAACGATGGGAGCAACACCGATCCCAAAGACCCATTTTACCAATTTCCGTCCGGCGGTAGCGTCCGATGCGGATGATAACTTTAAATCCGAAAGCAACGATCAGATTATAAAAAAAGATTTGCATGGACAACTTTGGCAAGGTCGCTACAACTGTACTCAATGCCATGCTCCGCAAACGCAGGGTAAATTACGGGTTGAGAGCAATTTCAAACCCGATTACGCGGATAACAAAGGGCAAAAGCATAAAAACAAATCGTATTTGATCGATGAACTCGAAGTCGGTGTAAAAGTCGGAAACGGATTATAAAATGTCCACATCAACACGTCGCAATTTTTTCGGTAGTTTAGGCTCTCTTTTCAAAGAGAACCGAGGCCCGATTCGCCCCCCCTATGCGTCTATAGTGGCAACGTTTAATGAATGCCGCAGTTGCGAGGGGATGTGTGTCAGCGCGTGTGAAGAGAAAATTATCCACCGTGATGAGAATGGGATTCCGTTTCTAAATTTTAAAACCAACGGATGCAGTGATTGTCACAAATGTATGGAAGTGTGCACACCCAATGTTTTAAATGAGCCGGATCGTTTTATTCAGGGACGGGCTCGTATCACCTCAATGATGTGCATGTCACACCACGATACTATTTGTTTTGCCTGCAAAGATCCGTGTTTGGAAGATGCCATTATTTTTGAGGGTATGTTTCGTCCGATAATTATTCCCGACAAATGTACCGCGTGCGGCTATTGTGTTGCAGTATGTCCCAATGCGGCTATCGAGATAATATTATGAAATATTTAGCCTTCTTGATAGGATTGTCATTATCACTCAGTGCGGCTATTCTTCCCTCAACCATCATAAAAACCGATGCCCTGATCAGTGACATGGTTGTGAGTGATGGAAAAATATATGCGGCTACGGATGGAAGAGGAGTCGATGTATTCGATTCAAAAACTTTTAAAAAGCTGAGTGTTCTTCGTATTCCTGATATAAATAGCAGTAGCGGCAAATCATTTTCACCGAAAGTGTATTCGGTTGATCACTATGCGGGTTCAACCGTAATGGTCACAGAAAGCGGTGGAGATTTTCGAAATGTTTATTTGGTACGAGAGGGAAAGAACCTTAAAATCATTGACAACAAACGCGGATTATTGATTAAAAAAGCCCGTTTTCTTGACCTAGATCATTTACTCCTTGGCCTCTCAGGTGATACTATTGTTTTGATGAATATTACAAAAGGGACCCTAGTCTATCAAGTTCAAGCGGGTGGAGGTGTCTTCAGAGACATGGCGTTAAGTCCTTCAAAAGCGCTTGTAGCAGTTGCCGATGAGGGGGGCGAAATTATGATGTTCAACGTTAAAAGCGGCGCAAAGGTGAAAACACTGCGCGGTATCAACGTCGATAACATCAATCGAATCGATTACAAACAAAATACGATCCTTAGTGCCGGGCAAGATCGCCGCGTCGGTGTCTATCGTTCCGGTGGGAGCTACTATCTTGAAACCGACTTTTTTGTTTATGCCGTAGGGCTCAGCCCCTCAGGGGCAAAAGGGGTCTATACCGATGGTATGGATAATGAGTTACAGGTATTTGATACGATGACTAAAGCCAAAATCACCCGTCTCCAAAGCGGAGAGGTGATTTTAGACACGTTGATTTTTCTGGATGAGCACCGTCTAATCGGTGCGGGTGAAGAAAACAAAATTTATTATTGGAGATTACCGTGAATATTTCAAGTATTGTGGTGCAGACCAACCCAAAATACACTGACGAAGTTGTCGAAACTCTAAAAGCGGCAGATTTTTGCGATTACCATTTTCATGATGAAAAAGGGCGAATTATTGTGACCATCGAGGGTGAAGGGGTTGAAGAAGAGATTCCTAAACTCGTCAAGATTCAAGAGATGGAACATATCATCTCAGCAGATATGTCTTTTGCATTTAGTGAAGATGAGCTCAACGCAGAACGTGACAAATTAGAATTAGTAGGCAACGATATCCCCCAATGGCTGAATGATGAAAATGCAACCAAAAGAGATATCAAATACAACGGCGATCTCAAAGACCGATTTTAATTTTACGGACAGAAAGAAGTACGGGATGAGTGTATTAGTAACCAAACGAGACGGAAGCAAAGAACCTTTTGCCCCCTATAAAATCGAAGATGCGATTGAAAAAGCATTTGCAAGTGTAAATACACCGTTGGATGAAGCACTCGTCACCGAAGTATTGTATTGCGTATTACACGACGCTATTGATGACGTCGAAGCGATTCAAGATCTCATTGAACACTCTTTGTTTGATGCAAAATATTTTGACGTGATGAAATCGTTTATTACCTACCGTTTTTTACATAAAATGCAGCGTGAACATATTCTGGGACTCAACACCGATACCACATTTGTCGACAGTACGCAAAGTGTCCAAGAGTATATCAACAAAGCAGATTGGCGTGTCAATGCCAATGCTAATACCGGCTATTCCAATGCCGGTCTGGTCAATAATCTTGCCGGAAAAGTGATCGCCAATTTTTGGTTGGATACGGTATACAATACTGTCGAAGGGCAAGCCCATCGCAACGGTGACATTCACATCCATGATCTCGACTGTCTGACCGGATACTGTGCGGGATGGAGTTTACGAGCCCTTTTGAATGAAGGTTTTAACGGAGTACGCGGAAGAGTCGAGAGTTCTCCCCCTCGCCATTTACGTGAAGCACTGGGGCAAATGGCTAACTTCTTGGGAATTCTCCAATCTGAATGGGCCGGTGCACAAGCATTTAGCTCGTTCGATACCTATCTGGCCCCCTATGTCTTTATCGATGCTCTCCCCCCGAGCGAGGTCAAAAAAGCGATACGCGGGTTTGTCTATAATCTCAACGTCCCTGCCCGCTGGGGACAATCGCCATTTACCAATGTAACACTCGACTGGATCGTCCCTGAAGATTTACGCGAACAGTTTCCGACGTTCAATGACCGTCATCTCTTTGAAGAGATCACCGCTACCGCGCACCATCAACGCAAACTCCATGAGCGCGGTTTACGGACTATGAAGGAGCTCACATACGGTGACTTTCAAAAAGAGATGAACATTATCAACCGTGCATTTTATGAGGTGATGACGGAGGGGGACAGCGGCGGCCAGCCGTTTACCTTTCCGATTCCCACCGTCAATATCACCGAAGATTTCGACTGGTACGGTGAAAACACCGATATTTTATTTGAAAACACCGCAAAAATCGGTTCAAGCTATTTTCAAAACTTTATCGGAAGTCAGTATATCCGAAGTGAAGAAGGAAGCCTTATAGAAAATCCTCATGCCTACAAACCGGGACATGTCAGAAGCATGTGCTGCCGTTTGCAGCTCGACCTGCGAGAGCTTTTAAAAAGAGGCGGCGGACTTTTCGGCAGTGCTGAAATGACGGGAAGTATCGGTGTCGTAACGATTAATATGGCACGACTGGGATATTTGTATAAAAACGATCAACCTAGACTGATGGAAGCGCTCGACGGACTGCTTGAAATTGCCTATTCGACATTGGAAAAAAAGCGCCTTTTCGTACAGGATATGTTTAATCGCGGGCTTTATCCCTATACCGCTCGCTACCTGAAAGGTTTTCACAACCATTTCTCTACGATCGGGGTCAACGGCATGAATGAAATGATCCGAAATATCAGCGGAGATACCGAAGATATTTCGACAATGTGGGGAATTGATTTTTCCCAGAATATCCTCGACCATATGCGGGAAAAAATGCGCTCATACCAGGAAAAAAGCGGTAATCTTTACAATCTCGAAGCAACTCCCGCCGAAGGGACGACCTACCGTTTTGCCAAAGAGGACAGCAAACGCTATCCTGATATTCTTCAAGCCGGAAGCGGGGAGAATATCTACTATACCAACAGTTCTCAACTCCCGGTCCGTTTTACCGATGACCCGTTCGAGGCGCTGACCTTGCAAGACGAATTGCAATGCCGCTACACCGGAGGGACGGTTCTTCATCTCTATATGGGTGAGCGTCTAAGCTCCGCAGAAGCGTGCAGACGAATGGTTAAGAATGTCATCACCAACTTTCGCCTCCCCTATATCACTGTTACGCCGACATTTTCGATCTGTTCAACCCATGGCTATCTCAGTGGAGAACACGAGTTTTGCCCTCAATGCGATGAGCAGATCATCACTCGACACCAACACGCAAGGAATATACATGAGTACGCATAAAATCTTAGAAGAATATACCATCGAGCGCACCCGATGCATGGTTTATACTCGAGTTATGGGATATCATCGCCCTGTTGAGAGTTTTAACCTCGGTAAAAAAGGGGAGCATAAAGAGCGCCTTTGTTTCCGTGAATCGCCCAAGCGTCATGAAACGTCTTTATGACATCACCCCTTTCACCCTTCTAGACTACCCTGATCTCCCTGCCGCTATATTGTGGTTTGCAGGGTGTAATTTGCGGTGTTCGTATTGCTACAATCCGGATATTGTACTGAGTCGTGGAACAATATCCGAAGAGAGTGCTCTCACTTTTTTAACGACACGCAAAGGGTTGCTCGAAGGGGTCGTCCTCTCCGGCGGAGAATGCACCCTTTACCCTAATATTCTCCCCTTTTGCCACGCAATCAAAAGTCTTGGATTTAAAATCAAAGTTGACACGAACGGCATGCGCCCTGATGTCCTCAAAACTCTTTTAGATGAGCATTTGATCGATACTGTCGCTCTTGATTATAAAACGACCCAAACGCACTGGGATGATCTATGCGCCGGGGGTTCGGAAGCACTTTTTTGGAAGAGTTTTGAGCACCTTAAAAAGAGTCATATCCATTTTGAAGTGCGGACAACCGTTCATACCGGATTGATTGATGAAACAACCGTTCATGAAATGGCAACAAAACTACAAGCAGCCGGATATACGGGGGTGTATGCCCTTCAATCTTTCCTAAACGGATGCGAAACCCTCAAACCGCTGACGTCAGATAAACATCTTTGGTCACTGGATTCGCTTCAATCCCGTCTTAATATTCCCATCATTCATCGTAAACTTTAACCTACTTGACTTAGGTCAAAGACACACGGTACTTCCAATCAATATAATGCTTGCAGTTAATCAAAAGGATGGAAAATGAAAAAAATGATTCTGAGTATGAGCTTGGTGTTAGGATTTTGCGGCGTAGCGATGGCTGAAGACGGTGCTGCCCTTTTTAAAAAATGTGCTGCGTGTCATGGTGCGACGGGAGAAAAGCCGGCACTCGGTAAAAGCAAGGTTATTAAAGATATGAGCAAAGCCGATATCGAAAAAGCTCTCAAAGGGTACCAAGACGGCACGTATGGTGCAGCTTCAAAAGCGATCATGAAAGGACAGGCTGCGTCCCTTACTCCTGCTCAAATTACAACTATTGCAACACTAATAGGTAAATAAGGAAACACAATGAAAAAAACAACCTTATCTGCCATAGCAGTACTCTCTTTGGCAAGCACATTAAGTGCCGACAACTTCACCCTGTTCAGCAATGCAAAGTTCAATGGGGAAGTCCGTGCCCGTTATGAAAACGTTGATGTTCAAAACTCAACCAAAAAAGATGCCGAAGCGTTCACTGTCCGTGCGACACTGGGATTGGAAGCCAATCTGTTCGGGCTTGACGCTTTGAGTATGAAAGTTGACGGTACTACGGTTCAAGCAATCGGCGGAGAACATTATTGGGATGGTACCTATAACGGTATGACCGGATATGAAACCGTTAAAGATCCGGTAACGACCCGTTTCTCTCAAGCGTATCTCCAATATAAACTGGGCAAAACTACCGCTAAAGTGGGTCGTCAGGTCATCAATCTCGACAACCAGCGTTTTATCGGTTCGGTTGACTGGAGACAGATGATGCAGAGCTTTGATGCAGCGGTTATCAGTGACAGCAGTATTGAAAACCTAACCCTTACCGGTGCCTATGTCTATGGAGTTGCCGGGGTGACCAATGCCCCTACGGCGGATACGAATTCCATTATCTTAAATGGATCGTATAAAGTAAGTGATATGTTAAAAGTCACTGCTTACGATTACATGATCTCTTCAGCCAGTGACACGATCGGAATGGCTTTGACCGGCGATGTACCACTCGCTTCGGCAAAAATCGCTTATCGTGGTGAGTACGCTTCACAGGGAAATGCTTCACGCGATACTGCGGGAGGAGCTGTTAATCATCATGCCGATGCAACGTATTACAATCTTGATGCACTTGCCAATATCAACGGTATTCTTGCAGGTGCAGGATATGAATTCTTGAGCGGCTCCACTGGAACGGATGGCAAAACAGCTTTTTTCGCTCCCTTGGGAACATTACACGCTTTTAACGGATGGGCGGATAAATTTCTAGCTGCAACACCGACAGGCGGTTTATGCGATGCAAGTGCAACATTGGGGTATACGGCTCCGGGACTTGGCAAAGCAATGGTCATTTACCATGATTTCAAAACCGATATAGCAATGTCCGGTAAAAGTAATCTCGGACGTGAGTGGGATATGCTCTACACCAACAATATCCCCGGTGTCAAAGGGCTTAACGGTCTT
>OBEQ010591150.1_pt1 | contig 31921 bp, 33 predicted proteins | sample 1670901 | NCBI WGS metagenome assembly OBEQ01 (sample SAMEA104232315, study PRJEB22302) | groundwater metagenome | biome: forest; feature: aquifer; material: groundwater | place: USA | collected 2011-08-07 | depth 5.4 m | reverse complement strand
GTATAAAGCGGTGTACGAAGAATATTATGCTATTCCAGTAACGATAGGGACAAAAAGTTCTTCCGAAAAATTTGCTGGAGCAAAAGATACCTATACCGTAGAACTCCTGATGCCTGATGGAAAAGCGCTGCAAGGAGCTACGTCTCATAATCTGGGACAGAATTTTTCCAAACCCTTTGAAATAACATTTCAAAATAGGCAAGGTCAGGAAGATTTTGTCTGGCAGACATCGTGGGCAATTACCACGCGTTCCATTGGCGCGTTAGTCTTAGTTCACGGTGATGATAACGGGCTTATCTTGCCGCCCAAAATTGCGCCAGTCCAAGTGGTGATTGTTCCCATTTTAAAAACAGGAGGGGATGCCAATTTAGTGTCTGCCTATTGTCAGGATTTGAAAGAAGCATTGCAAAATGGGGGCATTCGCGTAAAACTCGATGATCGCAGTGAGCCAAGTGTAGGCCGGAGGTTTAATGAGTGGGAAGTCAAAGGCGTGCCGCTCCGATTTGAAGTAGGAGAAAAAGAAGTTAAAGATAGGACCGTAACGATTGCTCGGCGGGATAATGGAAAAAAGGTAATTGTTGATAGAGCGCACGCGTTGGGTGAGACGCAAAAACTTTTAGAAGAAATCCAGACGCATCTTTTTTCCAAAGCAAAAAAATTCCTTGAAGATAATACGCACGAAGTGAGTTCTTGGGATGAGTTTGTAAATATTATGAAAACAACGCGAGGATTTTTGCGTGCGTTTTGGTGTGAAGATGCCGTGTGCGAGGCCAAAATTAAAGAAGACACCAAAGCAACAACTCGATGTCTTCCTTTGGATTCTAAAAAAGAACAAGGAGTATGTATCCACTGCGGCAACCCCGCTTCCTATCGCTGGATTTTTGCCCAGGCGTATTGAGGATTTCTCCTAAAAACGGTATACTTAGTCGATGAAGACGATCGTTACCCACATTGGCCCGGATTTGGATGCCATAACGAGTGTTTGGCTTGTTAAAACATTCTTTCCTGATTGGGCAGAGGCGGCACTTGCATTCGTTCCCGCAGGGACTACCTTGGAGAAAAAATCGGCCGATAGTGACGTAGAAGTTTGGCACGTTGACACCGGATTTGGAAAATTTGACCACCATCAGACCAATGCTGATACGTGTGCAGCACTTCTTGTATACGAAGAGCTTAAGAAAACCAAAGGAGAGGATGAAGCGCTGCGCCGGATGATTGACGTCGTCAATGACATTGATCATTTCCGCGAAGTTTTTTATCCAAACCCGACGGCAGATTTTTGGGAATTCAGTTTGGTGACACAAATTGACGGGTGGCGACTACTATTTGCCGATAATCCTATTAAAATTGTTGAATTGGGGATGCAGGCGCTTGATGCCATTTATAAATCATTTCAAAATAAAGTCTGGGCGGAAAAAGAATTGAAAGAACAAGGTATTGAGTTTGAAACGAAGTGGGGAAAGGCAATTGCAATAGAAACGGTCAATGATGAAGTGGTCCATTTGGGGCAAAAGATGGGGTACGTCATTGTCATTCGCAAAGACCCAAAGAAAGGATATCTGCGAATTAAGTCGTTACCGAAAGATGAGATAGACCTTGAGTCGGTTTATAACACTTTGAAGCAACAGGAACCGGAGGCTACGTGGTTTTTGCACGCAAGTCATCATATGGTGCTTAATGGGTCAAGTAAAAATCCAGATATGAAGCCGAGTAAAAAGCCATTACAAGAGATTATTGAAGTTATCAAAAGAGGATAGTTTGTCATCCCCGACCCGATCGGGGATCAGTCTTTCATTAAAGATGGATTCCCGCTTTCGCGGGAATGACAGAAAAGGGAAACATGGATGAGTGTATTTATTGTCAAATAATTTCAGGGAAATTGCCAGGAACATTTCTCTATAAAGACGATGATGTGGTGGTCATAAAAGATATTCATCCACAGGCGCCGGTGCATTGGGCAGTGGTATCTAAAAAACACGTACCGGAATTTATTGAAGCAGATGATGCGCTGCTTGTAAAAATGCTTGCGGTTATTAAAAAAATTATCAAAGATGAGCATATAATTAACTATCGTCTTGTCAATAATGGAAAAGGGGCAGCACTGATAAATCACGTGCATATTCATGTGTTAGGACAAGTCGAAAAATTTAGGAAGTTATGACAGTCCGCCTACGCTTGCTTTGTGCCTTTGGGTACTATTCGTACACGGCACAAAGAGCGCGTGAGCGGCGGATCTAAGAAACAGTAATCCCGATGAGATCGGGAACTGTTTCTAAGAAAGGTGGTGTTTATTTTATGGTATTTGTAAAAGCGCAACCAGGAGATACATCAGATTCGTTGATTCGAAAATTTACGCGCAAAGTGTTGGCAGAAGGAATTTTGCAAGATTTAAAGAAACGAGAATTTTATCAAAAGCCAGCGGAAGTGCGAAAAGAGAAAAGGCGGGAACTTGCCCGTCGTCTCAAACATCCGAATAGGTATTAATCCCGCATGGCGGGACAAGTTATGTTGCTTGATCAACTCCGACAAGACGTCAACGCGTCGCTCAAAAAGGGCGATAGTTTACGTGTGCAAACTTTGCGTTTTTTGCTTGCGGCAGTGGGTAATGTGGCCATAGCAAAATATGGCGCTGCTGGCGAGGCATCCATTACTGATGTCGATGTTCTGGATGTCATTAAAAAACAGGTCAAAACGCACCACGAATCGATCGTTGCATTCACAAAAGGGAATCGGCCAGAGTTGGCACAAAAAGAAGAAAAGGAACTTACGATTTTGGAAGCATTTCTTCCTAAAGAAATTTCCGATGAAGAACTGAAAAAATTACTCGAGCCTGTGGCAGCAACGGGAGAGAAAAATTTTGGACTTTTGATGAAACAGGCAATGGCAACGGTGGGAGGAAAGGCGGATGGAGGAAGAGTAGCGGCGACTCTCAAACAAATGACGTCAACGCGCTGAGGTCGGCATGCAATTTACTGCGCATCCGTCAAGCAGGCCTTACGGCATGACGGTGCTCGAAATCGCACGCCTCCCCGCGCGTTTTCAAAACAATGATTACCGTTTTATTTCAAACTGAATCTCATTTTCCCGTGTCGCGGGAGAAAGTAAAAAATGCCATTACGCAGGCGCTGATCAAAAAAGTGCAAAGCGATATAGAAGTGAGCGTGTCCATAATCGGTGATCGACGCATGCGGGAGTTAAATCGTACCTATCGACAGATTGACGCCACCACCGATGTACTTTCTTTTCCCCAAAATGATCCGTCGCAAGCAGCCAAACCATTTGTGGATCCACCGGATAATATTTTGCATTTGGGAGATATCATAGTTTCCTATCCAGAGGCAGTGATAGAAGCATCCAGTGACAACATGATGGTTGATGATAAAATTATCCAACTAGTTCTTCACGGATTAGATCATCTCATGGGAATCCATCATCCTGAATAATTATGTCTTTCTATAGAATTTATCGACCACAGGTATTTGAAGAATTAGATAACGTTAAAGTTCGCCAGACGCTCCTTTCTTTTTTATCCAAAGAAAAAAAAGACCTGCCGCATGCATTTTTATTTAGCGGGCCAAGAGGGACGGGAAAAACGACGGCTGGCCGGCTTATTGCCAAACTTTTTCAGTGTGAGAAGCCTAAAAAGAGTGGGGAACCATGTGGCGTTTGCGACCAGTGTAAGGCAATTGCTGCGGGTCGGGCGATGGATGTGATTGAAATTGATGCCGCCAGTAATACCGGGGTAGATAACATCCGTGATCTTCGAGAAAAAATCATGCTTGCTCCGAGTGTTGCCAAATGGAAAGTATATATTATCGACGAAGTGCACATGCTTTCCACCGGTGCATTTAATGCGCTTTTGAAAACACTCGAAGAGCCTCCATCTCACGCAATTTTTATTTTAGCAACCACAGATCTTCAGAAAGTTCCTATCACCATTGTTTCTCGATGCATGCATCTAAATTTTACCCGGCCAGGTATTGACGAGGTGATGGGAGCGCTTGCACGTATTGTGGAAAAAGAAAAAATCGATATTGATAATAAGGCAACAGAGATGATTGCTTCAGTTGCCGATGGGTCATTTCGTGATGCCGTCAAACTTTTGGAACAAGTGAGTTTCCATAAAGGCAAGATTACTTCCGATGTCGTGCGTGCGCTTTTGACATTAAGTACTGATGGCGAAGTGGCTGAATTTGTTTCTCTTCTTTCTCATCATCAGGCTAAAGAAGCGTTGGGAAAGATTGGTGACGTCGTCAAAAATGGAGGCGATATAAAAACATTTATTACGAATTGTCTTGCTCTATTAGAGCAATTTCTTGTCAATCATATTGACCCCGATCGTATCGGGGTTGAGGGGAAACAATCTGATGATGTATCTCTTGATGACATTAAAGACATGATCAGACGCTTATCTCAGGCGTTTGTAGAAATGAGAGGCGCGAGTATTGCCCAGTTGCCATTGGAGCTTGCCGTGGTGGAGTTGTGCGAAGAAAGTCATCCCACACCTGTCATCCTGAGGGCGAAGCCCGAAGGATCTCTTGTGAATGTAAGTTCCTCAAACAAGTTGAGAGATCCCTCGCTAATCACTCGGGATGACAGCGTGGAAGATCCGCCATCGCTTGGCCTTCTGACTCTGGAAAAACTCACCGAGTGTTGGAAGGATTTTTTGGAAGAACTCAAGTCTTATAATCATTCTATTGCAGGAGTTTTACTATCCTCTAGACCAAAGGCGGTCTCTGGTGGTATAGTAACCATCGAGGCGTTCTATAAATTTCATCAAGAAAAGCTTTCTGAGCCAAAAACAAAAGAAATTTTGATAGCGGTACTCAAAAAATTGTTTGGAGAAAAAGTAAAAGTGGAAATAGTATTAGGGAAAAAATAAAGGAGGAGATATGATAAATCCATTTAAAGCATTAGGCGATGTCAATGCCATGAGAAAACAGGCGATGGCCATACAGCAAGCGCTTGAAAAAGAAGAATTTGAAGTGGTTACTGGCAATATTCGGATTGTCATCAATGGCAATCAAAATGTGAAAGTGGTAGAAATTGATGGCGTTGCCGATGAAAATATGAAGCGCGCTATCAATGATGCGATTAAAAAGTCTCAGCAAGCAGCAGCAGGAAAGTTAGGCGAAATATCAAAAATGATGGGGCAATAATATCATATGAACATTATTGTCGCCGGTACATTGGGTTTTGATAACATCATGGATTTTTCAGGCAGATTTGCTGATCGGATCATGCCGGATAAAATCCATAAAATCTCCTTAGCTCCGTTGGTGGAAACATATCATAAGCAATTTGGGGGAACGGCTGGCAATATTGCCTATACGTTAAAGCTTTTAGATGTTGAACCTTTTATCATTTCCGCTGCAGGGAATGATTTTGCTCCGTATAAAACATTTATCAAAAAACATAAAATTTCTCCAAAATATATTAAAGAATATAAAGATGAAGTTACGGGCACGTTTTTTGTGGTGACGGACCAAGACGACAGTCAAATAGGCGCCTTTTATATGGGTGCGACGAAATACGCAAACCAATTGTCTTTAGAACACGTAAAAGAAACGATTGATTTTGTTGTGTTGGCTCCTACTGAGCCCACAGCGATGAAGAAGTATGTGAAGGAATGCCAGAAGCATAAACTTTCTTATCTATATGACCCAGCATTTCAAATTGCCCAATTTAGTCCCGAGGAATTGCGTGAAGGTATAACAGGTGCCCAGATACTTATCAGCAATGATTATGAGATGAGTTTGATGGAGCAAAAATTAGAAATCTCCCACGAAGAGCTGCGCGTCATGGTGCCCATGGTCATTACCACCTTAGGAAGTAAAGGTTCTATTATTGAAACAAGAAAAGAAAGTATTCACATCAAACCAGCAAAACCAAAAAATACGAGTGACCCTACTGGTGCAGGAGACGCGTTTCGCGCGGGATTTATCGCGGGGTATTTGCGTGGTTTTGATTTGGTTACCTGCGGCCAGATGGGCTCAACTGCCGCTGTCTACACCGTGGAAACCTATGGCACACAGACCCATACCTTTACCAAAAAAGATTTTGTGAAGCGTTACAGAGAAAACTTCGGGACTCTTGTGTCAGTCTAATTTTTACTCCTCTTGACAAATGCTACAGGATTTTGTATAACTGCCCTATAGTTAAATTTATGCAACCTATATTTTGTTATCAGGTCATTGTCGAAAAAATTTCCTTCCTTCTATGGCGGGAAAGTCTGATGGTGTAGTAAAGGAGAACATAGAGAAACCACCACAGACCCCGCCAGAAGCGGGGTTTTTGTAAGCACATTAACAATTGAATACGCACTTTGCTCAGGGTTATGAAGTGCGCCAATAGTGGTGCATTGCTCGCCTTGAGCATCGTAATCAAGGATTGAAGGGGGTAGAGATGAACGGGCAAGTATTGGAAGTGGGACGTATTAGCAGGCCACAGCTAGCAGTTTCTAGGCTGCAACCATCAACTCGTCGTTTCCCAAAGTTGCCAAGATGGTGGTTCTACATCGTGTCGTTGGTGATGATTTTTTTCATCCTTCTTCTGGTGGCGAGAGCTATAGGAGGAAGAGAAGTGATATCCATCATATCTATACCTGGGTACTATGGAGGAGCGAATTTTTACGTTGTGGGTGACAATATCACCTACATAAGCAGTAGCAGGGGCAATAGTCCGAAATATTGTCCACGTGATTCATCGCTCGTCCTTGTGGATGAAGATTACCGGTTTATCCGGAAACTCGACATTTTTAGCGGGGTTTACCAAGATCTCGCTAAGGAAGTTAGAGGCTTTTCACCCAGTTGGTCGCCGGACTGCACGCATATAGCGTTTCTGGCGGTCAAAAAGGATGCAATAGAGGTATATGTCATGGATGCTGACGGAGGGAACATTCAACAGCTGACAGACAATAAGCTGAAGAAAATCAACACTGCCTATTCTCCCGATGGCAGATCTATGGTCTATGAATTTCGTGATGGGGATTTCGTGGGGGTAGGTGTTGTAACGATCGCGACGAAAGAGGAGAAAAGAGGGTTGCTCAGAAAAGGATTCTTGGGATTGTTGGATCTGAAGTGGTCTCCAGATGGGACGAAAATCGCGGTGGGTTACTATTTCTCCCTCTACAATGCGATCACTGTAGTTTCCGTTTCTGACCTTGCGCCTATTTGGTCCTTGGACAGGGTTAGTAGCATTGCCTGGTCGCCAGATGGCCAGCGGATTGCATTGGTTTCCGTCTCCGGAAGTAATGCTGGAGAAATCTATGTGATGCCAGCAAGTGGCGGAACACCGCAGCAGGTCACGAGCAATAACCTGATGGAGTCCCAACTTTCATGGCAACCAGATGGCAGACTCATGTATCTGACGTCTGAATATGAATACGAGTACGAAGGCCATGGCAACAAGAGTTGGAACTTTCAGGTAAATCTGATCAATCCAGACGGATCAGGACTGATGGTTCCACCAAAAATAGAAGACACTTTTTCAAGTTCACCCTTGAGGAAGTACCTCGAAGAAGCAGCAAAGATGGTGGCAAAATCTCTGGCGGATGGAGCCAAGAAATACACTTCATCTGCAGGAGGCACGCCATGATGAATGGTCGCTACTGTGTCTCGTCAACTTTAGGACCTGTGTTATATTGGCAACGTATGTATGCGTTCACCATATAGCCCAGGTCCTTTCTCTTGACAATGAGGTACGTGTTGACTAATCTCATAGTAGATTTTAAAGGGTTTTTGTTAACAAAAAGAGCACTTTGACAAATCACGACCCAATCGGGGTTAGGGACGAAAGAAGGAGTGGGAAATGAAGATCAGGCTTGTGATACTGTTGGTGTTGGTTTTCGTCGTACTGTTGGCTCTGATTCAGTTTTCAGGAACAAAAGGGCATCTGCGTGTCGTTGCAATACCCTCATCTGAAACTAAGTACTTCTACTATGCTGTAGAAGGAAATATTGCTCTGAGGATTGGCAACATCATCGGGTACGAGATTGGGTACGAGTATGCCACCTACTGTGTTTTTTCAGAAACGCTGGTGTTTTTCGATGACTTGAAAAATATCTGGCGTGTCCAAATAGGTGGAAATCCTCAGAAAATCTTTGATAGCGGCTCTTCGATGCCTTCTTCGTTGAGTTGGTCTGGGGATTGCAGTCACATTGCGTTTCTTTCGCATGATAAGAGGGAAACGCCGCAGGTATACCTGATGGATGCTGATGGAGGAAATATCAATCAGATCACCACTGATGACTTCTACAAAACCATCGTCGCACTTGCTCCAGATGGGAAGAAGCTTGCGTATGCCACTTCCTATGGAGAAAAGACGATCACGACGATCGTGGACTTGGTGACCCAAAAAGAGCAGGCCCAACTTCTCGATGGGATAACCATGTATGCGCTGCGTTGGTCTCCAGATGGGACGAAAATCGCGGTGTCGTATTACAGCCCGATTGATAATCTCACTATCTGGGTTCTAAGGACGGATAATTTGGAAACAGTCTTGAAACGAAACTGTGCAGATAATCCCGTCTGGTCTCCTGATAGTGAAAGTATAGCTTATGTTGACTATTGCGATCACAACGGAGAAATCTATGTGACTCAGATAGATAGTGGGACACCACGCAAGCTCACGGATAGTTACCACATGAAATCACAGCTTATGTGGGTAGATCATCACATCATAGTTGTCTCCTATGCTATGGTGGGTGAGGCGTCGACGACATGGCAAATTGACGAGGTGAATGAAGATGGGAGTGATCCAAAAGTATTGGCTTCCTATGAAGGCCAACACCAAACATCCATCTTTCGTCAGTTCTATGATGAGGGAGTCAGGCAAGTTCAGAAACTCTTTCCTACTCCTACGCCGGGAAGCACACCATGAAGCGCGTCGTCGTTGATGAGCACTTGAATATAAGGACCTGCGTCGGGTAACGTACCATACGTAAACGATGCAGGTCCTTTTTGATGGTTTTTGAATGCTTTTGATCTCTTGACAATGGCCTGGAGCAATTGCTATAAACATACACAGTTGCACATTGATAAAAGACATAGAAGAGGACGACGATGAAATAATATATCCCTATATCGATTGTCGCACAGACTTCCACCCCTCTCATCTTTTTTATCTTTTTCGCCTTTTTTTGCTCGCCGTACTTTTTTGATCCTGCAAGGCGGGATTAGAAATGCATGGCGAGCTTGTAGTTGCAATGTGCTAGAGAAATCCGCTCGCCATACTATGCTTTGGTTGCCAGCGGATTTTTTTAATGCGAAAAAAGTTTTGCACGTTGACATTATAAAAAATTATGAAAAAACGGATGGGATGGTAATGATAGTGGAGTTGGAGGTGGCGTATGAAAACCGTTTTGAGAGTAGTGGGAACACTCTATCTCGTTCTTTTGCTCATAGTTGGGGGAAGCACAGGGATTCCAAAACTGCTCCCACATGGACCAGAACTCATGTATACTTCCTACGATTTTGGAGGGAAGAGCTATGTATACATTCTGGAAGTTTACTCTGTGGTTTCTCAGAATATGGCGGGAAGTGCCCGTTTGTTGCTGGGAAGCGCGCTTCACAGCCCTTCTTGGTCCCCAGATGGAAACCAGATAGCCTTTGTGGAGTCGAGCAATCACATAACTCGCATCGACTTGATAAGTTGGGATAATGCCCGATATATCGAAGGAGTATTTACGAGTGAATACGGATCAGGCATTTCTCATTTAATCTGGTCGCCAGATGGGTCTAAGATCGCATTTGCAACATCGAGTTGCTGCTATGACTACAATGGAGGAATCTATGTGGTGAAGGCAGATGGGAGCGATCCTGTGCGTGTAGGCGCTGGAGACGATCCAGATTGGTCACCAGATGGCAAGCAAATAATCTTTGTGACCAATTACTGGGGTTTCCATGACGATGGTAATGAGACGAGTGGCATTGACATTGTCGATGTAGAGACTAAGTCAGTGAGATCTTTGGTGGTTCATCGAAATGTGTCATACGCTCGTTGGTCACCAAATGGGAGTCTCATTGTGTACGGGGCTTTTGAATTTGGAGTAGATCGTATGACATCCTCTATCTACACGATCAGGCCGGATGGAACCCAGGAGCATAAGATAAGCCCAGTTGATGCAAAAGATTGGTGTCCCAGTTGGTCACCAGATGGCAAGCAGATAGCCTTTATCGATTGGGATAATCCGAATTCGTTGATGATTATGGATGCTGACGGCGCTCATCGTCGGTCAATTGCTGAACTTTCCATCAACAGCTATCTCGTATGGTCTCCAGATGGAGAATGGATTGCGACAATTTCGCAGTACAAAATCTATGCTATTCACGTTCGTGATGGAAAAATTGTACAACTCACCGGTGAGGGGAACTATAGTTCTCTTTCGTGGCGGCCGGAATCATGAGCGATGAACATGTTCAAATGTATATCGACTTCCGCTCTAAGGCATCGTTTCTGTTCTTTCCCAAAAGAATGTGACGATGCCTTTTTCTATTTTGACATTTTTCTATTTTGTTTTTTGCTCTCTTGACAGTGTGTTAGAGTAGTTCTATAACGAATACTGTTGCACATTGAAAAGGAAAAAGAGAAATGTGGAAGGGGACGACGATGAAATAATATCACTATTGTTTCATGGCAGTCCTCTTTTACAAAGAGAAGACAAAGTTGGAGGACAAGTCGGCGCCACCCTTTCATTTATCGTTCGAGCAAATAGGCCTTTAAGGAAGGTGCTTATGCGTATTTTTGAGCGTGAAGAAGGGTAGCCAATTCATCCGCACCAGGGCCGGTGAGTAGTTTGCATGACAATTAACGAATCGGCCCCCATCACCATGGTGGAAGTCTGAAACAACGCAAGCTGCCTAAACTACAGCGGGTTTTCGTTGGACTGCAACAGAGAGTGCCAAAGACTTCCATCACTTTTTTACTAAAAACCTTTACCTTTACCTTTTCTCTTCACCCTTTTTTTCCATCGCTCGCCATACTTTTTTGACCCCGACGTTGCGTCTGGATCAGGAATGCATGGCGAGCCTTAAAGCAATGTTCAATAGAAATCCGCTCGCCTAAGACTCGGCCTTGGTCATGAGCGGATTTTTTTGTGGCAAAAAAGATCCGGCAGAGTCGTGTCACAAAAGTGGCAAAACCCTGCCGGGCGCTACGGTTGGGTCATGGTAAGAAGAAACTATAGACGCTTGTCATCGTAGGCTGCTTCCATGCGCGCCATGTTCGTCCATACCGGGACTCCAGATATTGCGGCAGAGATATCCTCCAAAAGGCCGTTGTTGTCAACCTCGGTCATGACCGCTTCTGTGTTAAGAAGCTGGATGTTGGCCGCAGTTTCGGAAACGACGTTGCCTTCGCCATCTGTCAGCAGGAGTATTCCTTCTGCTGCGATCCACCACGACCAGAGATCGTAGTGAATACCGTGGTTGTGCATTTTTGCAAGAATGATTTGGATGGCCTGCCGTGCGGCTTCACCGCTAAGACCTGTTATGACGGTAATCATTGGTTTTTACCCTTTCTCTCCGTCAAAGAAACCGATAGGCGCAATAGTAATGCTTTGAGATTGTCAAGTCAAGCTCATTGCTGTGTGGTTTTTGGCTTATAAAAAATAAAAAACGGCTCTTTTTGCATCAATAGTTGCGGGAAACCGTATAAAGATCCACTTGACGCGCCTCTTTTTTTATGAGAAAACACTCGCATATGAAAAATACTATTTCACATGATGTTGCTGATCTCAAGTTAGCCTCAGAAGGCAAGAAAAAAATTGAGTGGGCAGGGCAGAATTCGCCGGTACTTCAGCTTATTACCGAAGAATTCAGAAAAACAAAACCTCTCAAAGGAATTACCATTGGTGCGTGTCTCCACGTCACCAGTGAAACCGCCAATCTCGTTTTAGCCTTTCTTGCTGGTGGCGCTAAAGTTGCCCTGTGTGCGAGTAACCCATTGTCCACGCAAGACATGGTTGCAGCTTCATTAGTTGAAGATTACGGTGTGCCGGTGTTTGCTATCCATGGTGAAGATCGGAAAACCTATTACAAACATCTTAACCAAGTATTGGATTTCCATCCGCAGGTAACGACGGATGATGGAGCAGATTTGGTGACGCTTCTTCATACAGAACGCAAAAAGCAAATTCCGGAAATTATTGGGAGCGCAGAAGAAACGACGACGGGCGTTATCCGTCTCAAGGCAATGGCGAAAGACGGTGCGCTCAAGCTTCCCGTTTTGGCCGTCAACGACAGTGATACCAAGCACATGTTTGATAATCGCTACGGCACCGGGCAGTCTACCGTCGATGGCATTATTCGTTCCACCAATATCTTGCTTGCCGGTAAACGCGTTATCGTCTGTGGCTATGGCTGGTGCGGCCGAGGTGTTGCCAGCCGTATGCGGGGGATGGGTGCACATGTGACCGTTATTGAGGTGGATCCGGTGAAAGCACTGGAGGCAGTCATGGACGGGTTTCCAATCGATCAAATCAGCCGCGCAGTACGGTATGGCGATGTGTTTGTCACCGTCACCGGCGATAAAGCCGTCATCACGCTTAAGCATATACAAAAGATGAAAGATGGAGCAATCGTCGCCAATTCCGGACACTTTAACGTGGAATTTGATTATGACGGACTGGTAAAAATTGCCAAGTCGAAGCGTATGCTCCGGAATAATCTGGAAGAGATTGTCATGCCGTCAGGTAAAAAAGTTTATGCGCTTGGTGAAGGACGGTTGGTTAATCTGGTAGCGGCGGAAGGCCATCCGGCAGAAGTCATGGACATGAGTTTTGCCAACCAATCTTTAGCTGCGGCTTGGTTTGTGAAGCGCAAAGGCACGCTTAAACCCAAAGTCTATGTGCTTCCCAAAGCTATAGACCAACGGGTTGCACGATTAAAACTTCGTGCTATGGGCATGCGCTTTGATCGCCTGACCCCCGTCCAGCGCAAATACCTCCACAGTTGGCAAGAGGGGACATAAGATGACTCCTGCTGAAACTGGTCGGAATATTGGTGCAGATTTACTTGGTGGAACCCAACCAGGACCAGTCACTAGGAGTGATTCAGAGGCGTCAGAGATGATTGAAGGTTTTTTGGCGCACATGCCTACGAACATAGGACGCCGGTACGAACCGCAAGAAAAACAAAAGTGGGAAACGTGGGTGAGCGGTTTTCTCCCTCTTTATAATTCAGTGGATAAAGAACAAAGAAGAAAGGTTCATGCATATATCCGTAGTCAGTATATAATTCAACAGCATGTACCGATTATGGAGATGATGTGGGAGTTTGGGCAAAAGACAGAATATGCCGATGTATTGCCGGAAATGCTTCATGACATTGTCGCTCAAGATAAAAAATGGTATCCGGCCCGACATCATGATGTTCTATTTCTCCTGAGAACTTCTAATGCTATTCCTCCGGAAATAAAAGTACAATATTTTCCCAAAGAGAAGTTTTCTCGGAGTAAGGCGCTTTTGAAGCGAGAACGGAGACTTGTTCGAGATAGGCTTTTTGAGCAGATGCTTCAGCAGGGCAAGCTTCCTCAAGATCCTACGGTCATGGTGAGTTTACTGCGAAGTTTATACAAAGGGAACATAGTACCACCAGAGGAAGACCCTGAATTTACCAGAAAAGTGCTTGCGCTTTCTAGGGAAAAGAAGCACATGAGGAAAATAAAAAAGTATTTGAAAAAAATACATAAACGGTTTCCCCAGTGGGCAGGAGAACAAACAGAAAAATTCGTTAAAAAATGATACAATAGGCCTTATGAACGATAGTCCGCTCTTTATCCAGCTTATCGCTGACTACGGCACTGGTGATCCGGCGTTTGGCGAGGTCATGCAAAAGCTGGCGCTTCTTGATCCCTCTGTCCGCGTTTATCCCACGAGTGTCCCTAAATTTAGTACCATCGCCACCGGTTTTTGGACGGCACAATATGCCCTGGTGAATCCTCCCTCTGGTTTAGTTATTTACACCAATACTGCCCCGCGCAAAGACACCAAAGATCCTCGAGAAAAAAATGAGGGCGAAAAGCTTGTCGTGGCGCGTTTAGATAACGGCGTGACGGTGGTGGGGGTAAATGCTGGGTACTGTTTTTCTTTTATCAAGCCACATAGTAAAGAACTCCATTATGTCAATGTTGCCAACAAAGGCTCCCAATTTCGCTCACGCGATTTTTATCCAGAAGCAGTGATTGGCATTGCCAAAGGAGATAAAAATTTCATTGGCGAAACACTGGATAAAAATATTATTCCCGATGTGCCTGCCAGTCGCATCGCCTGGATTGACGGCTATGGGAATATGAAAACCACCACGCGAATCTCGTCGTCGTCCTTTAAACCTGGGCAGCCACTTATCGTTGCGGTAGGCGGTATGAAGCGAACGGCATTTTATACTGATGGCACGTTTAGCGTGCGCGAAGGAGAACTTGCTTTTGCCCCTGGGTCATCCGGCGGAGAAGATAAATTCATGGAAATATTTCTCCGAGGACTTTCCGCGTGGAAAGAATTTGGGAAGCCAGTCATTGAGACAGAATTTACGGTGACTTCGGCGGCATAACATCATCCTGTATATGAATGTTTCTTCGCGTTTGGAAAAAGTTCCTGCCTCTCCCATACGAAAGCTCGTTCCGTTTGCTGCTACTGCCAAAAGGCAAGGTGTACATGTGTATCACCTCAATATCGGCGATCCCGATATAAAAACTCCCCAAATCATGCTCAATGTTTTAAAACATTGGAATAAAAATCCGATTTCTTATAGCCAATCACAAGGGGAGCCAGTGTTTTTGGAAGCACTCAAGTTTTATTATCACGGCTTGGGTTTTCCATTTATTGATATTCCAAATATTCAAGTAACCAGCGGTGGATCAGAAGCAATTTCCATGGCGTTGTTTGCAACCTGCGAGCCGGGGGATGAAGTTATAGTCTTTGAACCTTTTTATGCAAATTACAATACGTATGCCATCGTCAACGGAGTCAAACTGGTGCCAATTCTCACTTCCATTGAAAATGGTTTTCATCTGCCACAAGCATCAGTCATTGAAAAAAAGATTACGAAAAAGACAAAAGCAATTTTATACTGCAATCCCAATAATCCCACGGGCACGGTATACACAAAGAAAGAAATTGAAATGCTCGTTGCCATTGCTAAAAAGTACCACCTGTTTTTACTTTCTGATGAAGTGTATCGTGAATTTACCTACGATGGAAAAAATCAGGTGTCTATCCTTTCGTACATGAAAGAAATTCCCAACCAAGCAGTGCTTTTAGATAGTATGTCGAAACGCTATAGTCTGTGTGGTGCACGGTTGGGAGCAATAATTTCTCTTAATTCCGAACTTATGGCGGGGGTATTACGTATGGCGCAAGCTAGACTTTCATCTGGGCTTATTGATCAGATTATGGTTGCCAAACTTACTGAAGTTCCTGCTTCTTATTTTAAAAAAGTTCATGACGAATATGAAAAACGACGGGATGTTTTATATGAGGGTCTCAAAAAGATTCCCGGTGTTGTAATTCCTAAACCCGAGGGTGCATTTTATGCGATTGTCAAACTTCCTGTTGCTGATAGTGAAGATTTTTGTACATGGCTCTTGACCGATTTTCGCGATAATAATGAAACAGTGATGATTGCTCCTGCCGGTGGGTTCTACTCAACGTCTGGTTTGGGAAAAAACGAAATCCGCATCGCGTACGTCCTTAATATTCAATCTCTTAAGCGCTCCATTGAACTTATTAAAATTGCTCTTGCGGTATATAAAGGTTAGCTCTATTATTAGAAATAATTATGAAAAACTTTCTCCTATTTTCCGGTTCCAGTAATGCGCTACTTGCCGAAGAAGTGGCGAAACTTTTGCATGTTGAACTTGGCAAAGTGGACCTCACCCGTTTTGCCGACGGGGAAGTGCGGCCGTGGATACAGGAGGATGTGCGGGATCAAACCGTCTTTGTTTTGCAGTCGCTTGCCTATCCCATGGACGAACACATCATGGAGCTTGCCCTTATGGGAGATGCGATCCGAAGAAGCGCACCAAAGACGATGATTGCCGTCATCCCGTATTTAGGATATGCGCGGCAGGATAAGCAGCATCGTGTGGGCGAGCCGGTGTCTGCCCGCGTGATTGCAAAGATTTTGGAAGTTTCTAAATTTAAAGAAGTAATTACCGTAGATCTTCACAACGATGCCATCGTTGGCTTTTTCCAAATTCCTGTGACACATGTTGCCACGGTCGATCTTTTGGCAAGAGAAATTAAAGCATTGCATTTGAAACATGCCGTGATTGTCTCGCCAGATGTTGGAGGGGTGAAACGCGCGCGAAACATAGCGTATGCCACAGATCTTCCGATGGTGGTTATGGAAAAAAAACGATTTTTGGATCGCAATGACACCACGGAACATTTTCAAATCATTGGGGATGTGAAAGGGAAAGACGCAATCATCGTGGATGATATGATTTCTAGTGGTACGACACTAGCAACAGCCGCCCCGTCACTGAGGGAAGCAGGGGTGACGTCTATTTCCGTCCTTGCAACCCACGGGGTACTCTCGGGTACTGCTTTAGAGCGGCTTGATGCGGCGCATATTGATCGCATTATACTAACCAATACTATCAATATTCCCCAGGAGAAGCGCATCAAAAAACTTCGGGTTATTTCCGTTGCCTCACTTCTTACTGATGCAATATCCCAAATAATACGCTAAAATAGACTGTCATATGTCTATTCTTCCCAGAGCAGTCGTCAGTCTTGTTGAATCATTTGAAAAATTGCCCGGCATTGGGCCAAAAACTGCCACCCGTCTGGCGTTTTATCTTTTGCATGTACCGCAAGAAGAATTGAATCGATTTTCTCAAGCCGTTGCGGGGCTAAAAACCAATACCGTGTTTTGTTCCATTTGTAAAAATATTGCAGAAGAGGATCCGTGTACTATTTGCAATAATTCAGATCGTGATCACTCAGTGATTTGCGTCGTAGAGAGGCCTACCGATGTGTTATCTATTGAGCGCACTGGAAAATTTAAGGGCCTGTATCATGTACTCCATGGAGCTATCGACCCACTCAATAACATCGGGCCGGAGGAAATTTATATTGCAGATTTAGTGAAACGCGCAGGTACCAATGGTACGAGTGAAATTATTTTAGCAACCAATCCAAATATGGAAGGGGAAGCAACAGCGATGTACATTGTAAAACAGCTGCGATTTACGAATAACGAATTACGAATTACGAGATTGGCACATGGATTGCCCGTTGGGGGAGATGTGGAGTATGCCGATGAGGTTACGTTAACGCGGGCGTTGGAGGGGAGAAGGGAATACTAATGCCTACTAAAAAAGAAATAGAACACGTGCTTCAAACTATTCCTGATCCGGAGATCGGGGTGTCTATTTGGGACTTGGGACTTATTTATGATATTACTATTGATGAGGGAACAGTTGCGATTCGGATGACCTTAACGACATTGGGTTGCCCACTGTTTGATCTTATCGCCAATCCGATTAAAGAAGAAGTAGGGAAACTTCCTGGTATAAAAAAAGTTGAGGTAGACCTTACTTTTGAGCCGCCATGGAGCATGGATCGGGTGAGTGAAAAAGCAAAAGAACAGTTGGGGTTGGTATGAAGATTGTGTCATTCTGGCTTGTCCAGAATCTGATGCTGGATAAGACCAGCATGACGTGATAAGAAATATGGCAGGAATTCCTCGTCAAATCATCGGATCGTTTGAAGAGCTGGGAAAACAGGTAGGGAGTGAAGTGATGAAAGCCCCAGCAGATTTGGCTGGTAAGGCCTTGGAGAGTTTAGGAGGGAAAAGTCAGAAGGGCCAAGGAGTACAAACTTCAACTCCAGCAGTTTCAGGAGAAGCTGTCAAACAATCTACGCCGTTGGATGAACTAGATAAAGCAAAAGATCAAAGGACGAGAGAGGCCATTGCCCATACTGCTTTACAATATTTAGCGGGAAAATCACAAAAACAAAAAGAGCCATCAGTGTGGGAGCGCATGCAAGAGGAAGAACGAAAGAAAAAAGAACAAGCAGCCAAGCAAGCGGCCCAGGCCGCTGCGACTGCGCCGATTGCTACTCCCAGCAAACCCAAACGGGGGAATTTATATGGAATTTCCCAAAAAGCATCATCAGAAAAAAGTCGTAACGTGCGACAAGACTGATCAATGAAGAAATTATTGTTCCGGACGCTTCTTATTGGGCTCCTCGTTCCTCTTTGGATATTTTTGCGTTCCGTCTATCGCGATCGCATTGGGGCATTTGGGTGCTTCGATGATTGCTTCAATTACATGGGCGGGTATTTTTTACTTCACGGTAAGCATTTATATAGTCAAATTTTTTTCAATCATCAACCAATCCCTGCGTACCTAAGTGCACTTATTCAATATTTCACCAAGCCTGACGGTATTTATCTTCTGATTTATCATCACCGGATGTTTATTGTTTATTTTTCCATGATCGCCGACGCATTATTGGTTCTCCGTTTCGGACTCGTAGGATTTGGATTTGCACTCTTGTATGAATCGACCAAAGGATTTCTTTTCGGTGAACATTTTTTGGCAGAAGCAATGATAGTCTATCCCTTGGTATATTTGTTGGGGATGAGCTGTCATTCCCGCGAAAGCGGGAATCCATCACTGATAAAAACTGGATCCCCGATCAGGTCGGGGATGACAGAAAAAGTTGATCTTCTTCTTGCTGCTATTTTCACCTGGTTTATTGTATTTTCGCGTGAACCCTATGTGCCACTTGCTTTGGTAATGTTTGGCTATCTTCTTTGGAAACATAGAAATAATAAAGTCAGCAAAATATCGTTGGGTATATTTTTATTGCTATCAGTAATAACGATAGGACTTCATTCTCTGCCAGATTATTTTTTTAATATTGTGACCGTCAATGCATCGCGGCCGGGGAGTGAAGGAAATTTTTGGTCAATGATTTTTTATCCAGTATCGGTATTTTTTGGTGGACAATGGAATTTATTTCGCTGGATTGAGGTTGCTTTGGCTATCTTATTTTGGATCCTTATTATTTTACATAAAAGATCGCCACGCCGTCAGAACGGTCTCGCGATGACAAAAATTGTACTTTTGTTCTTTTTTTTAACGCTTGCCAATATCCGACCTGTTTCTCCAGGTGCCATCTATTATGCGGCATTTCACCATTTGCAATGGTACGGACTTTTCATCATGAGTGTTTTGTTGCTCATTGGGGATACTCTCAAAACAAAAAGATTCTTTGGGATATTGGGAATATTTGGATTTTTAGGGATCTCTGTTTGGGCTATATTTTCTCCTCAGTCATATCTTCATGATAAAGTAGATCGCCACGCAGAATTTACCACCAACTTTGACCGGATTTTTGTTGTGGGTGGCATCGTAAAAGCATTATCCAATCCCAATGATACGTTGTTTCTTGATGAGTGGGATGATCTTATTTATTTTCAAGCACATCGGTATTCTCCTTACAAATACTCTTGGTACACCTCTTCGATGTCTCAGTTTGTGCGTTATCGACAAGCGCACGATGACATGTTTGCCAAAACTCCGCCGACATTTTATTACGGAAAATGCGCTAAAGATGTGGCCCAATCGTTTCCACGGATGGAAGAGTATGTACGGTTGATGACGAGTAAAGCGCCAACGTGCGTTTTTGTCCTTCGGCAAAAACTTGCAGAAATTACAGAAGGTCAATGGAAGCAAGCAAAAGAAAAATTGGATATCATCAAGCCGTGATATAATTGCAATTATGTTGAAGTTTTATAATACGTTGATCAAAAAGATTGAAGAATTTAAACCGAGAGACCCAAATCTCGTTACTCTCTATTGCTGCGGACCCACGGTGTATGACTATGCGCATATTGGAAATTTTCGGACATATACGATGACCGACCTTCTTGTGCGGACACTTCGGTATCTCGATTATAAAGTGAAATATGTCATGAACGTGACGGATGTAGGACATCTCGTTTCTGATAGCGATACCGGCGAAGATAAAATGGAAAAAGGCGCGCGAAGAGAAGGGAGGACTGCTTGGGATATTGCAAAATTTTATACTGATGCGTTTCTTGTCGATAGCAAAAGATTGAATCTTCTAGAACCAGACGTTCGACCGAAACCCACAGAACATATTGCCGAACAAATCGCGATAGTGGAAAAATTATTGAAAAACGGATTTGCGTATAAAATTGACGACGGTATTTATTTTGACACCAGTAAGTTTCCTTCTTATGGACAATTGACGGGACAAAAATTAGAGGAACTCAAAGAGGGAGCCCGTGTGGAACCCAATCCGCAGAAACGAAACCCAACAGATTTTGCATTGTGGAAGTTCTCACCAAAAAATGTAAAGCGTGACATGGAATGGGAGTCCCCTTGGGGCATGGGATTTCCCGGCTGGCACATAGAATGTTCAGCCATGAGCACGAAATATCTCGGCGATCAACTGGATATTCATACAGGAGGCGTTGATCTTATTCCCGTACATCACACCAATGAAATTGCTCAAAGCGAGGCAGTGACAGGACATGTACCATTTGTACGCTACTGGGTGCACGGGCAGTTTGTTTTGGTAGATGGCGAAAAAATGGCAAAGAGTAAAGGAAATTTCTATCGTTTGGCAGATATCGAAGCAAAAGGATTTGATCCTTTGGCTCTCCGGTATTTCTACTTAACTGCTCACTATCGAAAACCATTGAATTTTACCTGGGAAGCACTTGAAGGAGCACAAAATTCCCTTAAAGAACTTCGTTCATTTGTCTCCCGTATCACATCTGACGTATCACGAACAATACTTTCAGAAGATAAACTGAAAAAGGTAGATGCCTATCGAAAAAAATTTAATGCGGCAATCGCTGACGATCTCAATATGCCTCAGGCTCTTGCGGTGGCGTGGGAAGTGGTCAAGTCCAATATTCCCTCACAGGATAAATATGATCTTATCATGGACTTTGATGAAGTGCTCGGCTTAGGCTTATCGGCAGTATATGAACAAGAGCCTATTCCTGACGACGTAAAAGCATTGGTGGCCCAGCATGAGAAGCTTCGAAAAGAAAAAAAATTTAAGGAATCTGATGAAGTGCGAAAACAAATTGAAGGAAAAGGATATCTTGTCGAAGATACTCCCCAAGGACCCCGCGTATACCCTACAGGGAAATAACATTATCCTATAGGGTTGATTCATTAAGATTTTCCTGCTATAATAACCCCTCTATGTTATCAACCATGCAGTTTAAGAAATATTTTGCGGGAATTACTCTTAAAGCCAAAAAAGTCTATAAAAAAGTTACCCATCACATTGATCAGCGACCGTTGCGATCATTTTTTTCTTTATTAGCACTCTTGTTTCTTTTTATCATCATCGGTAACCTGCTCCGACACCCTCCCACGGAGTCTAAAACCCAACCTCAAGTAAAAACGGTCACGGTATACCGCATTGGCCAGGCACCAAGGCTCACCGTTTCGGCACAAGTGGAAAAATCAGGTGTGATTTCTGTGACTTCACTGACGGGAGGTGTTGTTCAAAATATTTATGTGAAAGAAGGCAGTAAAGTGGGCCGCGGCCAGTGGTTGGCATCTCTTGCGAGTGTCTATGGTGGCGGCAATACGCTTACTATAGCCCGGCAGATTGCTGAAATTCAACAGCAAAATGTTGAAGAAACGTATCCTACCCAAAAAGATGTTATCGGTAAACAACGTGATCTAGCTCGCCAAACAGGAACAAATTTTGAAAAACTCCGTGATATTAGCGCTCAATCAGTGGGGGATACCCAAAATGTGATTAACCTCAACACGACTATTATCTCATCCCTTGATGCCAGCATCAAAGCATTGCAGTCCAGTGGAGACGCCTCAGCGAGTGCACTGCTTTTGGCATCACAACAGATAAAGAGCCAGTTTCTTTCTGCCAATCTGCAGCTGAATACTTCATTGCGAAATGCTCAGTACCAATCGGATTCCAGTAACCCTCCCACACAACTAGCTAGTACGCAGCGGGATATGACCTTAAAACAGCTGGATATTGCCGAAAAAGCGCTCGATTTAAATCGCGAGATGAGTAGTTTGCAGCTCAATCTTGCCCGCGTCAATGAAAGTGCCATGTTTCCCTCTTCTCCTTTTCCTGCGACGGTTGAGCGCGTGTTTGTGCGTGTGGGGCAATCGGTTGCCCCCGGCACTCCTATAGCCCTTCTTTCGGAATCTATCGATCCACAATTTAGGGCAACAGCATATGTTTCAAAGGCAATGGTTGACCATATTTCCCGTCTGGAACCTACGGATATCACTATGGGAAGCACACACGTATCTCTTTATCCTTCCTACATTAGCAGAGAAGCAGTGCAAGGAAGTCTGTACGGAGTGACGTATGATCTGCCCCAGGGTGCATACGAACATATCACGGACAAAGGATTTATCACTATTTCTCTCCCTATCGGATACGCTGATACCAGTGCGGCTATGCCGTTTATTCCTGTAGATAGTGTGTATCAAACCCAAGACGAAGCATTTGTCTTTGTGGTGGAAGGTGGGACTTCCAAAAATAAAAAAATTACTCTGGGAGACGTGTATGGAAGCTACGTACAAGTGCCATCGGGAATTGGCGCAGGAGACATGGTTATAACCAACCGCAACGTGGTAGACGGTGACGCAGTAGAAGTGAAATAACCCCATGGATAAAACATTCGTTTCTTATCTTCATCGATTGAAGTTTGACCCAAAACTTCGCCAAACCATCCACGCCAAATACATGGTGAACATGCGGCTGGTTTTCCTTTTTATTCTTACTATTCTTGCTGTAGGCATCACCTCGCTTTTTACCCTTCCCCGGCGGTTAAATCCGGAAATAAAGCTTGCCATTGTGCAAGTTGCCACCGTTCTTCCGGGAGCAGGTCCCACCGATGTTGAATCATTAGTCACTATTCCTTTGGAAGACAAGCTTTCCGGCGTAAAAGGGTTAGATACCATCACGTCTGTTTCCAGTGAAAGTTTTTCGTATGTCGCCATGCAATTTCACTCAGGAGTGGATAAAGAGAAGGCTAGGACTGATGTGCAAGCGGCAGTATCGGAAGTCACCAGTCTTCCAGCTGATGCACAGACGCCAAAAGTGGAAGCATTGGATTTTGAACATACGCCTATCTGGACGTTTTCCGTCACTTCATCTTCTGACGTTGCCTCCCTTATGCGGTTTAGTCAAAGCCTGAAAGATGCCATAAAACAGATTCCCAATGTTGATCGGGTAGATCTCACTGGCGACGATACCCAACAGATTCAAATTATCGTGAGTCCTCAAAAAGTACAAGAACAAAACCTTAATCCGCTTTTGGTTGCTGCCGCCGTAAAAAATGCTACGCGAGCCTTTCCTGCCGGCTCTGCTGTGACGAGTGGGTCTTCTTTTTCTCTGGCTATAGATCAACAAGCTACGTCTGTTGAAGATATCAGAAACATCCATCTGGTGGTGGGGGGAGTGCCGGTAAAACTTGGCGACATCGCCTCTGTGGGAGAACGATCAAAAAAGGATCAAAAAAAGACGTATCTTGCCACCAAAAATAATCCGCTGCAGCGCGCGGTAACATTTTCTGTCTTTAAAAGTTCGTCAGCAGATATCGACAAAACGGTAAAAGTGGTGGAAAGTTTTGTAAAAAAAACTGTTGATGGCACGGCTGGTCGCTACCAGGTAACGTCCGTCACCAATAGCGGAGAAGAGATAGGGAAGCAACTTACTGATTTAGTGTCTGAATTCGGGTCAACATTATTGTTGGTTTTTATAAATCTTCTTCTTTTTTTGGGAATAAAACAAGCACTTATCGCTATTATGACGATACCGCTTACGTTTCTCATGGCGTTTGCATGGATGAATATGTTTGGACAATCCATAAACTTTCTTACCTTGTTTGCGCTTTTGTTAGCCTTTGGTACCTCTATCGACGATACCATTGTGACGGTGTCGGCAATGACGAAATATTATCGCACCGGCAAGTTTACCCCGCACGAAACCGGCATGTTAGTATGGCGAGACTTTATCGTTCCCATCTGGACGACGACGGTGACGACGGTCTGGGCATTTTTGCCGCTTCTTTTATCATCCGGCATTATCGGTGAGTTTATCAAACCCATTCCATTGGTAGTTGCAACCACCATGTATACGTCAACCGCCGTTGCTTGGTTTATTACGCTTCCCATGATGATCATCCTTTTAAAATTACGTGTTCCGCGTCGTATCGTTTTCCTCATTCAGATTATCGTCTTTTTTAGTATCGCTGCTCTCCTTATTGTCGTTTCACCCAAAAACATCTTGCTTGTGCCTATCTTCGCGCTCTTTGGTTTTTTTCTTTTTGTGGGTATACGGGAAAGAATGGCGCTTGTTGTCGGTATAAAGAGATATGCAAAACGGCATGCCTGGATGGGTATTGCCGGTGCTTTTGGCAACAGACTTTTTACGCAAGGACTTATCAGTACCGATCGGGTGAGCCACGCCTATAGAAACCTCATTTTGCGCATCCTTGGTTCCAAAAGAGGAAGACGCGTCACGCTTATATGTCTTTTTGCATTTGCGTTCTCCTCGTATCTTTTAGTGCCATTGGGGCTCGTGCGAAATGAATTTTTTCCTAAAACCAACACCGATGCTGTTTTTGTCAATCTCGAGTTGCCATCAGGGACAAACCTTTCTACGATTGACGAGGAAACGAGAGCTATCCTTAACGATTTACGCCAAACTCCAGAGACGACTGCGGTGGTTGCCGATACGGGAAGCCAGGCGCGGACAGGGTTTGGTGGGGGAAGTGGTGGCGGGAGCGGCGCCTCATTTACGGTCATTCTTACTCCGAAAGAGAAACGGAAAACGGATTCGAGCGTTATTGCTCAAGTTCTGCGCAAAAAATATGAAACGTACACGAAAGGGAAAATATCCGTGGTTGAGGAGTCGGGCGGCCCGCCGGCTGGCGCTGACGTACAGATAAAGCTTTTAGGTGATGATTTGCCTACCCTTGGTACCTATGCACAGAAGGTGGTGGCGTTTCTGGAAAAACAACCAGGAGCTATCAATGTGGATACATCGGTCAAAGCCGGGACGAGTAAGCTCGTGTTTGTCCCCGATAAGATAAAAGTAGCCCAGGCGGGACTTTCCATCGATACGCTCGGGTTTTGGCTTCGGACATCTGCTTCTGGATTTACCCTTGATTCCGTGAAGTTTAACAGTAAAGATGAGGATGTAATATTTTATACGACGAGCGATCTTTTGCATCCCGAAGATTTGGGTACTATTACTGTACCCACATCCACCGGGAATGTATCGCTTCTTTCCTTAGGAACGATAAAACTGGAAACCAACCCGACGGTGATCACCCGAGAAGGAGGCAAGCGAACCATCTCGGTAAGTGCTGGTGTGCTCCCAGGATATTCCGTATCGGCAATCAATAAAAAGCTTGCCGCATTTGCCCAAGACAGACTAGCATTGCCTGCCAACTACACATGGAAAACCGGCGGTGTTAACGAAGAAAATCAAAAGTCAGTAAGTTCTATAATCCGGGCCATGGGGTTATCATTTCTTCTGATTATGGCAACGATGGTTGTTGAATTTAGCTCGTATAGGCAGGCTGCTATGATTTTATCTCTTATTCCGTTTGCCATTTCCGGCGTATTTATCGTGTTTGGATTATCCGGTACGCCGTTGTCGTTTCCGGCACTTATCGGCGTTATGGCGCTTTTCGGCGTGGTTGTGACCAATGCCATGTTTATCGTAGAAAAGATTAATCAAAATAGAAAACAGGGCATGACATTAGATCACGCCATTGCCGATGCCGGAGGCGGGAGACTGGAACCAATATTGCTTACTTCCATAACGAGCATATTAGGACTTATCCCTATTACTTTGGCCAATCCGCTCTGGCGAGGCTTGGGAGGGGCAATTATTGCAGGGCTTCTTTTTTCCGGGGTTATTATGCTTTTTTACATCCCCGTTGTCTACTTTATGATTTATAGAAGTCAGAAGTAGGGCAGACTCCAAAATTTATTTTTCTATTTTAATCTGTGTGGCAGTCAGAGTGTGGGTAGCAGCAAGAAACGTCGTGGGGTTGACCGTAAGCATGATTTTGGTACCTGGGCCTACGGAACCAACGACAAATCCTGCCGGAGGCGTTACCGTCCATGTCCCCAAATTGCTGGTTGCATCGAGGAATTGCAGATTATTCACTATAATGACGCCTTTGGTGTCATCAGTAGATGAAACGACTCCAGATAATTTTAATGTCGCCGTTACTCCTGCTTTTGCTCGCGTATCCGTTGCCGGTGCACTGCTTCGCGTACTTCCCAACAAGCTAATAAATCCAACGGCAAGGATCACAAACACCACGCTTCCCACAAAAATTGCTTGTGCGTGCTTAAAATTTGCCATACATTAATTGTTACATGCGTCTCTTCTTCTGTCAACTCATACGAAAATTAAGCAGATGTCCACATGGTTTCAGCCAGCAGCTTTTCATATAAGGAAAGATACTCTTGAGCACTTTTCGTCCATGAAAAATCCGTCGTCAACGCATGGGCAACTATGTGTTCAAAGCTCGGTTTGTCATGTTTCCATATATCGATTGTTTTGATGATTTTTTCTTCTAGAGCTTGGGAATTATATGCATTGAATAAAAAACCGTTGTATCCGTCTTTGATGGAATCTTTTAAGCCTCCTGTTTTATGAGCAATCGGTATAGTACCAAACAACATTGCAATCATTTGTATGAGTCCGCACGGTTCATAGCTAGAGGGAATAAGGATAAAATCGCTTGCTGCATAGATTTGGTGGGCAAGTGTTTCATCATATCGAAACGTACAAGAGATATTTTTTGGATAAAATGTTGATAACCACTGGAAGCGCTCTTCCCAGTTTTTTTCGCCTTGTCCGAGAATGACAAATTCGTACGCGGTTTGATCAATACGTCGCAGCATGGTGTGGAGGATATCGAGTCCCTTTTGTTTGGAATCAAACCGTCCAATAAAGCACAACATCGGGATATCGCTTTGTATTTTCAATCCGAGTTTTTTTTGCAATAATGCTTTATTACGGCGTTTCCCTTCTTTCCAGTCGTAATATTTGACTCCTTCATGGTTAGATTCTTCCGGGGATAATCCATAGTGGTATTTTATTGAGCGGTCATGCAAAATATATCGCCAGTTTATATCGATGCCGTTTAAAATCCCAAAAATTCGTCCTTCTTTCCCTCGCAATACTTCATTCAGGCCGCTACCCAACTCCTCGGTGAGAATTTCCTTGGCATACGTCGGAGAAACCGTCGTCACAATGTCTGCATGAACGATTCCTTCCAGAAGAAAATTAATCTGAGAAGATTTGATTTCCCAAAGAAGCATTTTGCACTCGTCCGGATTAATACCTATGTTTTTGATCAGTTGAATCGATGTTTTTCCTTGATATGCCAAATTGTGAATCGTCAACATAGTTTTGATAGGCAGTTTTGCGAGCTTTATAAGCAGAGGAATGAGTCCACAATGGACATCGTTGAGGTGAACTATGTCCGGAGTAAAGCCAAGGATATTGTTTTTGATAAGGGTAACGACTGCTTTATCAAAAAATCCCCAGGTATTCATGGATGTCACGCGGTCTAGGTAGTGTGAGTTTTTTAGAAAATAGGACGGAACATTCGTGTAGGTTGGTGTGGTCTCCCAAACTTCTACGTTTTCGTTTTTCCCCGCATATTGCATGCGAAACGTAGCGAGTTTCACTTTTTTGTTTCTGCCCATTTTGACGACGGTATAGTAGGGCAACACGATACGAATATCGATTCCTAAGGATTTGAGCGCTGACGGCAATGATCGGGCAACATCACCCAAGCCTCCCATTTTGAAAAACGGATCCAGCTCCCAGACGACAAAAAGAACATGCATGTTTTTATTATACGTGTTTAAAATTTCATTTGACACCCTCTTGCGTTTATAGACAAAATGAGAAATAATAGAGGAAGAGAGCATTTTGCACTTTGAAAGGAGGTGATGCGCATGAATAACATGCTTATTCCTGGAGATAGCGACGATACGTCGTTACCCGAAGGGAAGACGTTGCATGAAATTTGGAAATACCTGGATAAAAAATATTGCGTAAGAAATTCAGAAGATGTACAATCTTTTGACCGGCAATCTGATTTGAGTATTTCTGAAGAAGAGCGTTAACCTAAATCATCCTGTTTGGTAGATTTTTAAAATCCCGGCAGGATTTTTTTGTGGGAATGGGTTGACTATGTTGCAGTCAGGGTGTTATTCTGATTTAAATGGTGCCAGTATCACTTTTTATTATCGGTCAAATAATTTTTACTGTATTTATTCTGGGGGCGTCATCTCAACCCAAGATACTACAACAGGCCAAACACGAAGTAAAAAATGTTTTAGGGATTTCCCAGCTTGCCCAAGATACCGAAGCACCATCTTCTCCTCCTGAGGCGCCAGCAGCAGAACAACTTCCTGCCGCAGAACCTCCTCATGCTGAGCCATCGAGTAATCCAAATCCTCCCCCTGTGAACGAAGCACTACCATCAACCGTTGCTCCTCAGCCTGAGTCTGCCGCCGGTTCTTCTTCACCAACTCCAGAGGCCGCACCACCAGCGGTTGTTTCTCCACCCGGACCATCGGGTGGTTCGGGTTCTCCCGGTCCCACTGGAGTGGAAACTCCTACGTCTTTGCCTGCTACTTTACCAGAAGAGACAGGGTCGGTCACTCCTTCACCAACCGCTAATTCTCCTGAATCTTCCGTTTCGCAAACAGAAGCGATATTGAATCCCGAGAATGTTGCCAACAATACTGAACACATTGACAAAGAATCAGTCGACGCAGTGAAAAAAGAAGATGATTCGATTTCTCAGGCGCAAACTTCAGATGAAAAAGAAAAATTACTCATTACCTTTGCGAAAGATAAAGTGAATGATATTGAAAAAAATCTTAAAGAAGATGATTTTACTACGACCGCATTTGCTACCACTCGGCTCACTGATGAGATTGATCGAGCAACGCAACAAATTCAACAAGCACCTCCTGCACAACGGGAAAAGCTTACACAACAAGTATCAGTTTTTTGCCGTGAGGCTGATTTGCAACTAAAAAATCAGCAGTTGAGCGTTCCTGAAGAATCTGAACAGGATATGGAAATAAGCAGGGCGAAATGTTTCGATTATCAGTAAGTGAAAATGATCACAAAAAAAATACATCTATCACAAATGGCGAAAAGAGCATTACTTCTTGTTGCTCTCCTGTTGGTTGTTGAAAACGGTATCCTTTCTTTTAATAATTTTGAAAACAAAAGGGCAATTGTTGGGTTGAGAGTAAATGGAATAGACGTCACGGGTGCCGATAGAACAAGACTTGTCTCAATTCTTAAAAAGGAAATTGCAAAAAATTATCGTCCCTTAAAATTAACATACCAGGATAAAATTTTTGATATAAAACCGGAAGAATTTAGCGCGACTATTGATGCTGATGCAGTAGCCAATCAACTTATCGCAGAAGGAAGAAAGGGCAACGTGAGGCAAAAACTCATTGAACAGCACAAAGCCCTTTTTGGACTTAAAAACATTCCATTGGCAAGAACCGTTTCGCAAACATTATTAACGTTAAAACTCCTCGAATTGCAAGATCAGATACATATTGAAGCTGTGCCGATGATGCCTGATTTTAAAGGAGATATAAAAAGGACGCTTCCGTCTCATGATGGCGTGAAAATAAATACGGGTAAACTTACTATACTCATTATGAATACTCTTTTTAACCCTCCAAAAGATTCTTTTCCCATTCCCATAGTCAAAACATTTCCAACAAGTCACACCGAGGATGAATTTGTCCCCATTCGGACACGGGCACAAGAGGTAATTCAATCATCTATCATTATAACCAGCGGGGGATTGATATTTACCCTAACGCCAACGGATATCCGCAATCTCCTTACGGTGGTGGAGCGTCCAAGTCCACAAGATCCAAAAAAGGTCGTGTTGCAATTGCGTTTAGATGATAAGGAGCTCAATAAAAAACTGGGGGCGTTTGCGGTAAAGGTTGAAGAAATAACCCATGCAGAGTTTGATGATCATGATGCCCGTGTGGCTATCTATGCTCAATTTTACGCGAAAAACAGAAGACTCGTAGCAATTCCTACAGGAAAAAATTTTGAAAGAAAAAATGTCCTTGGAGACAAAACTCCAGATGGTCCCAAAGTTGCCTATCTTACCTTTGATGATGGCCCAAATTCTATCTATCACCCTCTCGTTCTGGATATTTTAAAGCAATATAATACGAAGGCCACATTTTTTTTCGTTGGACAAAATACGCAAAGAGATATTGAGGGAGCAAAACGAACTGCACGAGAGGGACATGCCATTGGGAACCATTCTTTAACCCATTCGTTTCTTCTTAATTTTTCCGCCAATGCAATTTACAATGAACTCTATGCGACGGATAGCATTCTTAAGCCAATCTATAATCAGAATGTTGAACTTTTTCGTCCACCGTATGGTGGCGTCAATGTGGCGATAAAACAGAGCGCAGATACATTGGGATTGAAACTATTTCTTTGGGACGTGGATCCTCGCGATTGGTCTGAACCACCGGTTGATGAACTCGTCCGACGGGTAGTGAGTGCAACGACCAATGGATCAAACATTCTTCTGCATTCAAATCATCTGACCACGGTGAGAGCTCTGCCTAAAATGATTGAGACGCTGACGTCTCAAGGATACGCCTTCGAGACCTTAAAATAGACAGATTAAGGCATCTTCCGCCCATGCATCATCCCGACGTGTTGGATATTGTAGGTGAGCTCTTGCGCAGTCATATTATCGTAGTAGCTTGTGAATATCATCTCCATCAAGAGATTGACCTTCTCTGTAAATTTTATGCAATGTTCTTGCTGCGCATTTCCTTGTATACGGCGAGTTTTTCAGCAATGAGGGCACCAGTTGCTAAAAGAATCAAACCAGCTTTTATGATCCATCCGATCACCGGAATAAAGAGGATCATACTCAAAAGAACTAGCCCAGTTAATAATTTCCATGCACGATGGGGTTTGAGTTTGAGATGCGAAAATACGCGTTCTCCAATAAATAGTGAGGCAAATATATCGGCTGCTACATACAGAATGCCAAGCTCAAAAAAGATAAAGATGGACAGTGGTATGCCGACGACGGTAAACAGGAGTACCATCGCGACAACCGGCAACACGATCACGGCAACCAATCCAATGCCTATGGATGCCCATGGATTTTTCTGCATTTTTGTGATTGAGCGCTTATGGTAATATAATAGATACGTGATAATTACGAAAAGTTCTCCGTATTCTCAAGAAGAAATAGAAAAACTCAAAGACGCCTTTGATGTGTATATAAAAACAGTTATAGATATTGAAAAAAAAGTTTGTTCCGCAGGAGCTGATAGGCATTTTGAATCAGAAAAAATTCTTTTAGAACAAGGATCTCATCAGTCTGATGTGTGGGGTGGAGGCGTAGATTTGGAAACAAAGGTAATTGACTACAATTCATTTATTAATATTCGCTCGGGTGACAATAATCATGATAGATATATTGCCGATCCAGAGGTTCAAAAAAAGTTTCAAGCACTCTCAGAATATTTCTTTAAAGAAATTCTATGAATAATTTTATTTCTCTTTCTTCCCTTGCGATGGATTTGGATCGTGTTTCCATGGGACTTCACCGGAAATCAGATGCCATGGCAGAGAGGTTTATAAAAGAAGCGCTAGAGAGAAAAAAAGAGATAGACATCTATATGGTGAAACCGTATGTGGCTCATTTACTTGGAAAGATGGAGCTTGCGCTCCTATCCGGTGATAGAGAAAAAAAGGCAGAGGACGCACTTATGTATAGTACGCTTTTTCAGAACGCCGCGCTGGCAGCTTAATCATTCTCACGGCCTCGTGGTATAATCTTCCCATGAATCTGAAGGTAGG
>OBEQ012736892.1_pt1 | contig 31923 bp, 26 predicted proteins | sample 1670901 | NCBI WGS metagenome assembly OBEQ01 (sample SAMEA104232315, study PRJEB22302) | groundwater metagenome | biome: forest; feature: aquifer; material: groundwater | place: USA | collected 2011-08-07 | depth 5.4 m | reverse complement strand
TACCCCTGTCAACGCTTCGCCGTCGCCCTTACGGACGCCGACGCATGACTCGGAGCCGAGGTGGGTCGCTAGTCCTTTCTCGTATGAAACTTTCATTCACAACGTCTTGCCGGTTTCACCGGCGCACAGCAGGTTGTTGAAAAACTCAGCGGGGCAGGATCGACACGGCGCGCGAGTCCGGATAGAAAAGCAGTGCGATGCGCGGAGCCGACGACAAGCAGCCGACGATGTACTCGCTGAGGACTCCCGAGAAGGCCGTGCCCGGCGATCATCCGCTGCGTGCGATCAAGAAGATGGCGGACGAAGCGCTTCGTGCGTTGGGCCCGACCTTCGATGCGATGTACAGCCGGCACGGACGGGGCTCGGTACCGCCGGAGCGACTGCTCAAGTCGATCTTGCTGATGGCGCTCTACTCGGTTCGGTCCGAGCGCCTGTTCTGTGAGCAACTCCGCTACAACTTGCTCTTCATGTGGTTCCTCGACATGGACGCGGACGAGGAGGCCTTCAACCACAGCTCGTTCTCGAAGAACCGGCCGCGGCTGCTCGAGCACGAGGTCGCGCAGAAGTTCTTCCACAAGGTGGTGGTCGAAAGCCTGAACAGGCTGGCGGATGCCGAGCTGCAGCTCTCGATCGTTCCTCGCGCCGAGCGCGGCAAGACGCCCACGTGATCGGTCCGCCCGGCCCATGAGGAAGCGCAAACTCGCGAAGACAGCCGACAGCAGACGGGACCCGAACGCCCGCCAGGAGACCGGGGACGAGCAAGCACTCCAAGCCGCCGGTCGATGACGACCTTCCGTTGCGGAGCCGGCCCGGGACGCTCAAGGACCTCGAGGCCCTCGGAGACGACGCTCGGGTGGAGCTCATCGACGGTGTGCTCTACGAGCGGCCGCCATCATCATTCGGGCATGGCATGTCGTGAGCCAGCTGATTTGGACGATCGTTCCGCCCTACATGCTCGGCCGGGGTGGACCCGGAGGATGGGCGATCATGTACGTGGACTGGATCGTCGGCCAGGAGGTCCTGCGCCCCGATCTCTCCGGATGGCGGAAGTCGAGGCTGCGACATCAAGATCCGAAGGCGCGAGTGAACGTCGTGCCGGACTGGATCCTGGAGGTGCTGTCGCCCAGCACCTCAGCGCACGACCTGGTCACGAAGCGCGAAGCCTACTCCGGCCTGGGAGTCCGGTACCGCTAGGTTGCTCGCCGGGCAATTCGACCTGCGTGCTGAGCGGATCCATGGCGGCGGGGCGGTGGCGGAGGAACTCGAGAACCTGGGTCAACTAGACCCGGTCGTGAAAGGACGCCTCGCTTTTGGCGTCGCAGCTCCGTAGCGCTGTTACGATGCGGGGGATGGTTACCATGAAGCAAAGGACCATCGAGATGAGGTGGGATCCTCAATCGCGGATCGCTCTCCTTCGCTTTGAGAGTGAAACCCGTGCCACCGGGGAGGATGCCGTCGTACTCATCGAAGCGCTGACGCATTGGATCGGCACCGATGGCGACTCCTTCGGCTTGCTAGGAGACGGGAGTCGGCTTGCCAGCGTCGACGCTGGCTACCGGGCCGCGTGGGGCAGTTTCTTCCGCCGTCACCGTGAGGACGCCTGCATTGCCTTCTTCAACATGGGGCCAGTCATCCGCATCGCTGCCGAGATGTTCCGCATCGGGACCGGATTGCGGTTGAAGGCGTTCGCCACGGAATTGGAGGCTCGTGCATGGCTGCAGGGGATGATGATCGCCGCGTGACCCGCGCGCCGACCTTCAGCGACATCTTCACCGTCATGTCTGCCGCGTCGGTGGGAGACGCAACGGCGCGCGTGACCGTGCCCGAGGCCCCGCCCCTCGATGACACGGCCACGAGGTTTGCAATCGCGCTCAACCTGCTGCTCGATGACCTTGCCCTGCAAGCCGCTGAGGCCAAGACTCGACTCGACGAGAAACTCAAGATAGAGGAACAGCTTCGCCAAGCACAGAAGATGGAAGCCATCGGGAGGCTCGCCGGTGGAGTCGCACATGACTTCAACAATCTGCTCTCGGTCATCCTCAGCTATGCCGTCATTCTTCTCGGAGAGCTGGACAGTACCGACCCGATGCGGGTGGACCTAGAGGAGATCAAAAACGCGGGCCAGCGTGCCGCACGCCTAACCCGGCAACTGCTGGCCTTCAGTCGCCAACAGCCGCTCGAGCCGCGAGTGCTGAACTTGAATGACGTCATCGCCGACATGGAGAACATGATTCGTCGCCTCATCGGCGAGGACGTCGAGCTAAGGGCTCTAGCCAACGCGGATCTCTGGAAGATAAAAGCAGACCCGGGCCACATTGAACAGGTGATCATGAACCTGGTCGTAAATGCGCGCGACGCCATGCCGCGTGGCGGGAGGCTCATCATCGAGACGCAGAACGTCGAACTAGACGCCGCGTACGCGCTGGATCACGTGGGCTCTGTACCAGGGCCTCATGTGATGCTGGTGGTCAGCGACACCGGTATCGGCATGGACAAGGCCACTCAAGCGCGCATCTTCGAGCCGTTCTTCACGACCAAGGAGAAGGGGAAAGGCACTGGCCTCGGGCTGTCGACCGTTTTCGGCATCGTCAAGCAAAGCCGCGGGAGCATCTGGGTCTACAGCGAGCCGGGGCGAGGGACGAGTTTCAAGATATTCTTGCCCCGAAACGAAGACGCCGCTCGTCCCATACCACCAATGGTGCAGGTGGCGACGCTTCGTGGCTCCGAAACCGTCCTGCTCGCCGAGGATGAGGATCAAGTCCGCGTGGTTGCCCGCGAGATCCTGCAGAGGAGCGGCTATCGCGTCCTGGAAGCGCGCAGCGGCGAGGAAGCGTTGGACATCGGCGAAACCCACGAGGGAGCGATCGATATTCTACTCAGCGACATAGTCATGCCGCGAATGAGCGGACAGGACTTGGCGCGAGGGCTCGCACCGCTCCGTCCGGCCATGAAGGTCCTCTACATGTCCGGATACACCGAGAATGCCATCGTGGACAGCGTCGTCGATGAGGATGTTCGCTTTGTGCAGAAGCCACTGACACCCGAAAGCCTGCTCCACAAGGTTCGCGAGGTCCTCGACACGCCCGTTGTTACGATCTGAGCGCACGCGAGGAGCGCCGCTTCTGGGCTTCCGGCCGGAACACGGCTACTTCGAGCCGACCCCTGCACGTCGAGAACGAAGTCGTCGAGCGGCTCGCCGTGTTCACCTCGGCTGCTTGAGCTGCTACGCTTGCCCCTCACGAGGGAGGTCACGGATGCTGGACAAGCGAAGCTACGAGATCAAGTTCCCGAGCTTCATCAAGCTGTGCAGGAAGATCAAGGCGACAAAGACGGACGTCGTGCTCATCCACAACCCACACGCGCTCGGCGACAACTACGACGAGATGGTCGAGAGCCTGAACCGATTGGCGGATGCCGAGCTGCACCTTGCGATCGTTCCCCGCGCAGAGCGGGGCAAGACGCCTGCGTGAACGGTCAGCCCCCATGAAGGAGCGCAAGCCCGCCGCCGCTCGAAAGCAGACCGGGACCCGAACGCCCACCAGGAGACCGGGGACAGCAAGCATTCCACGCCGCGGGTCGATGAGGACCTTCCGTTGCGGCGCCGGCCCGGGACGCTCAAGGACCTCGAGGCGCTCGGCGACGACGTTCGCGTCGAGCTCATCGACGGCGTGCTCTACGAGCGGCCGCCATCTTCATTCGGGCATGGCCACATCGTGAGCCAGCTGATCGGAGCGCTCGTCGCGCCCTACATGCTTGGCCAGGGTGGTCCAGCAGGCTGGGCCATCATGAACGTGGACTGGATCGTCGGCCAGGACGTGCTCCGCCCGGACCTCTCCGGATGGCGCAGGTCGAGGCTGCGACATCAAGACCCGAAGTCGCGGGCGAACGTCGTGCCGGACTGGATCCTGGAGGTGGTGTCGCCCAGCAACACCGCGCACGACCTGATCACGAAGCGCAAAGCCTACGCCCGTCTGGGAGTCCGGTACCGCTGGTACGTTTACCCGGCGACCCAGGTGCTGCAAGTCTTCGAGCTGCGCCGCCAGCAGTGGATCGAGGTGGGCGTGTTCTGTGAGGATGACGTCGTGCGGGCGAAGCCGTTCGCAGATGTGGCCATCCCCATGGCCACCTGGTGGACGGACGCCCCGACGAAGCCAGCCCGCCGTCGCCGGAAATGACGGACCTCTGATGCTGAGGACGTTGTTGGAGACTGCGGTGGCCTCGCACATTGTGCGGACCGGCCAAGGCGCCTGCGTGAAGCTACTTGCCCTTCACCTCGCCACCGGACTCTGGCGGCAGGGCTGGCTCCAGCTCGTCGGCGAGCTCGCGCAGGATCGCGGCCAGCTCGTGCGCCCAGTCCTTCCGCTCTACGGCAAGCAGGTGATCGAGCGCCTGGTGGACACGCTTGCGCAGAACCTCCTTGTAGAAGTCGCTCACGGAAAGACCCTGCCTGGATGCCTGCTTCGATGAGCTCGGCAGAGAGCACGCATGATTTCGGCCGGCGTCCAGGGCCACTCCACCAACCACTCGACCAAGCCGTCCGCGATGGCGGTGTCCAGCTCGGCGTCCGCCGGGCGAGCCACCAGGATGCGCACGGCTCCGGGGGCCTGATGCCGCACCTTCGCGAGCAGGTCGAGCCCAGTTGGCCCATCGGCCAAGCGCAGCTCGGTGACGAGGACGTCGATCTCGCTGGCCGCGTTGAGCTGAGCGAGCGCCTGCTGCAGGGTCCTCGCCTTGTGGACACGGACCAGTCCCGACATGGCACGCGCGACGTTGGGGCACGTGTTCGGGTCGGCCGCGACCAGGACCGACCTCGCCGAGTTCATGCCGGCGAGGTTGAACGTGGGGTGGGTGTGGGTGCGCTCTACCCTCATAGAACCCATTCCGCCAGCGCCTGCCAAAGCCCGCAAGGTCAACGTGACCGCATCTTCCCTGACCGTACCCGACACCGCTGGGAACTGGGGCGCCTGGGCGGCGCGCACGGCGGCCCCTGGCGGGGCCGGCGCGGGAGGACGCAGCGCGGGGCCTGTGGGGCATCAAGGTCGGTTACCAGGGCCGACCCAGCGCGAACTGTCGGGCCTTGGCTGTCGCAACCTCCCCGCCGTTCAAGCGCGCGTTGGAGGGCGTCAGGGAAGGCGCGTCCTCGTATGCTGGGGGCAATCGGCCACACCACCGGCTCATCAGACAGAAGCTATTTCAAGCTGTTAAGCGGCTACGTTAATCCGCGGGTCGGTTGATGACCCGGGGATTCACACGAACGACGGCGCCCTACGGAGCTACCACTTCCGGGTCTGTTAAACTGCCGGTCGCCTCTGGACTCTCTGATTCTTGTTGTCAGAGGTTCGCCAGGCGTGGTATCTGGGGAGCCGGAAGTACAAGTCAGCGAACTCGCTGGCTTTTTGTTTAACACCGCCGATGAGCGCACAACCGCGGAATCTGGCTGGGTTTTGGAGAGCCGGTTCTCTGACGCCGAGAAGCACCGGCGAGGAACTTGGTAGGCCCGACGACGATTGACCCCTCCTTCTTCGTCTTCAAATCGAAGATTGGGTCAAGGACCGGGGCGACGAGTTAACACAACTTGGCGAACTCATTCCCGAAAGAGATTCCGGAGAATACCAACGCGACTCTGACGGGGAATCTTTCGGCCGCGTCCCCAGCGCCCGAAAGATTCCCCGAAAGAAAGCCTGAGAAATCAGCTGATTGCCTCCGAGGCGGGCACCGACAACGCGGGGCAGCGCGCTTAGCTCAAATCTCTCGCTCGCTGTCGCAGTGAGGTTGAATACACTATTGGCACGACTCTCGGTGGAAGCGACAAGACTTGCATACGCGAGCAGCAACAGGAACGGGATGCCGGCAGCAGCGTCCAGCGACAGCACAATCCATCGCAACGTGGAGGCCGACAGCAGTTGGAGCAGGCTCCTCCACAGGAAGTACTGCCAGACGGAATGACTGCTGACCGCCCACAGCGTCCCGACGACGATCGGCGCGAGCACCCAGCGCGACAGGCCGATTCCCCAGCTCCGCAGCTGGCGCATGAGCGAAAGCACCAGTGAGGGTACCCAGATGAGGATCGCGCCCGTCTGGACCCGGTACATCACCATCTCCACGCTCGTGGTCCCGTGAAACCAGCCGGAGTGGCGGAGGACAGGATGCGAGAGCGACGCCACGGCATCGACCGCCAGGACCACCATGGCCAGGCGCGCGGGCAGGTGCGCCCGCGACACTCCAGGAGCGCGCGCGAGCCGCCACAGGCCCGCGGCCGCCAGGAGGAGACAGCCGCCCACGATCAGCTCGGTCGCGAACGTTACGACTGCCACCGGGTAGCGCGCCGCGCCGATCCGGTCGTCGGCCGCGATGAGCTCGAGCCAGGGCATCAGATAGATGTCCGCGGCGACCAGAGCGACGCGTCCGACGAGTAGCGCCACGAAGGTCAAACGGAAGCCGAGCTGGATCCGCCGGCTGGAGGACGCGCTCGCTACCATCTACTTCGACTTGGTGGGCGGCGGGGGCGGCGGCGGGGGCGGCGGTGCGCCGATCTCGCCTTCGAGCTCGCCTCCGACGACTCCGCCGACCACGCCGCCCTGTACCTCGGGGCAATCCTTGCGCAGGCCGTCCTCGCACTCGAGGTTGCGCGTGGCCTCGCAGGAAAGGTCGTCGTGGAGCTCGTCGCAGCCGAGGTGCAGGTAGGCGTAGGCGCGCTGCTTGTCGGCGGGAACCATCGCGTTGCCCCAGTGGTACAGCCAGGCGAGCTCGCGGCAGGAGTTGGCGTCGCGCAGGTCGCAGCCGTGCTGGAGCAGGTTAAGCCCGCCCGACAGCATCTTCTGGCTGTTCTCCTGCTGGGCCATGCCGACCAGGTCCGAGCCGACGACGCCGCAGATCGGGCCGAAGCCGTTCGTGCAGCCCTTGATCATGAGCTCGAACATCGTGGGCGCGTCGCTGGCCACGAACGCAGCGCGCGTGCAGTCGAGGCCGCTGCCGCCGTCGCAGGCTCGCGTCCACTGGCCGCGCAGCCGCGCGGTGACCTCCGCATCGGTGCCGAGCGCGAGCAGCACCTTGCTGGCGGCAGGACAGTGCTCGTACTCGCCGGCGACGCAGGCACGAACATCGGGATCGTCGGGGAGGGCGGCCTCGTGGTCGGAGAAGCCGGCCTGGTGAGCGTCCGCGGCCGGCCTGGGCTGCGCCGGGGGTGGACCGGCGGCGCGCGGTGCGCAGGCGGCCAGGATCGCGGAGAGAACAAGCCAGCTCGAACGCATGCCCGCACGAATAACACGAGCGGCGGCCGACCCGGCGTGACTCGTACCTCACTTTCACGGGGCGAGCGTGATGTGCGCCGAGCCGAACAAGCAAGCCAGCGAAATCGCTGGCGGAAGTCCTCTCAGGCATAGCTAGGTGGGCAGACATCACTCCACCCGAATGGCGCGAGGCCGATGAGCGGGCGATTGAGCAGCTCAAGGCACATGGAGTTGCACCGGCGTGGGAGAAGGAGATGACTCGAAAGGATGGCACCCGCGTGCCAGTTCTTATCGGTGTTGCGATGCTCGAAGGTCTGAACTGTATCGCGTTCATCGCCGACCTTACGGCGCGCAAGCAGGCCGAGGCAGCGCTCCGCCGATCCGAGGAACAGCTCCGACAGTCGCAGAAGATGGAGGCCATTGGGGTCCTCGCCGGGGGCGTTGCCCACGACTTCAACAACATCCTGTCCGTTATCCTCAGCTTCAGCGAAATGCTGATGCAGGATCTTCAGGAAAACGATCCGATGCGAACCGATCTCAGTGAGATCAAAGAGGCCGGCCAACGAGCGGCTGCGCTGACTCGCCAACTTCTCGCGTTCAGCCGGCAACAGGTCATCGACCCCAAGGTCCTCGACCTCAATGACATCATCAAGAACATGGACAAGATGTTGAGGCGCATCATCCGTGAAGATGTGGAGCTCACGACGATTCCGTTCGCCGAACTTGGACAATGTAGGAGCGACACCGGGCAAATTGAGCAGGTCATCATGAATTTGGTCGTCAATGCCCGCGACGCGATGCCCGATGGCGGCAAGTTGACCATCGAAACGGCAAATGTGGAACTAGACGATGCATACGCGAGCGCGCACGTAGGCGTTAAGCCTGGTCGCTACGTCATGCTCGGAGTCAGTGATACCGGTACGGGGATGGACAAGGTTACCCAGGCCAGGATTTTTGAGCCGTTCTTCACCACCAAGGAAAAGGGCAAGGGCACTGGGCTTGGCCTCTCCACCGTTTTCGGGATTGCGGAGCAATCTGGCGGCAGTGTCTTGGTGTATAGCGAACTCGGCAAGGGCACGACATTCAAGGTCTACCTTCCCTTTACGGACGAGGCGCCATCAGCCGCTCGACCGAAGGTCATGGTTACGAATCTCCGAGGGACCGAGACGGTTCTTCTTGTCGAGGACGAAGACCAGATTCGCAACGTGGCGAGAGGAATCCTCCAGCGCCATGGCTATCGCGTGATCGAGTGCCGCAACGCTGGGGAGGCGCTCCTCACCTGCGAACAATACAGTGGCACCATCCATTTGCTGTTGAGCGACGTGGTGATGCCTCAGATGAGTGGCAAACAACTCGCCGACCGCCTTGCTCCCGTGCGGCCTGGAATGAAGGTGCTCTTCATGTCCGGCTATACGGACGGGGCGCTGGTCGGCCAGCTCGCCGCTGGCTCTGCTTTTCTCCAGAAACCCCTGACTCCCGGAGCGCTGACAAGAAAGGTGCGCGAGGTGCTGGATTTTACCGCACAGTAGCAGAAGCAATGAATCAGGTACCCTTGAGCGTCCCTGGCCAGCGGCACTATCCACAGGCATCGGACGAAGTCGCTCGACACAGCGGTCGAAGTCGGCCGGAGTGACCCACACCAGCTCCGGCTTGCCGTCGACGGAGTACCGTTCAAGGTACCTACTGGCAATCTGCCATGCGGCCGCCCGGACACGCCCCGCGGTCAATGCTGCCTTCGCGCCAACCCCGCCTCGCCGTCGATCAGCCCGTGCAAGTGCGCGGCCGCGTTCTCGATGTCGAAGTACTTGTACTGTATGCGCTGCACGGACCCCGTACTTCCGGCGTCGTGATCGAAGTGCCAGAGTGGCTTCGTGTCGACGGGAAACGGATCAGCGCGGCGGCGGTTGCTCGGACGGGGGCCGCGGCTCCGGGATGACGAGCGGGCCAATCTCGGCGGCGAGCTGAGCGGCGTCGAGACGTGCGCGGGTGGCGACCCAGTACTTGGGAGCCAGCTCGAGGTAGCGGTCGCTCGGCCAGTGGGGCAGGACGCGAAACAGGTCGCGCAAGTAGGCCTCGGGATCGAGCCGGTGGAGCCGGGCGGAGGCGATGAGCGACATGAGGTTGCCCGCCGCCTGCGCATGGTCGTCGCTGCCGACGAAGAGCCAGGCCTTTCTCCCGACCGCCACTACCGCGCAGCTGGCGTCGCTGCGGTTGTTGTCGAGGACCAGGCGGCCCTCGTCGAGGAAACGCTTGAGCGCGGCTTCCTGGCGAACGGCGTAGCCGAGGGCCGAGCGCAGCAGACCGCGGCGGTCCTTGACCTTCTCGTACTCGAGGCGTGCCCAGGCGAAGAAGGCGTCGACGTGGGGACGCAGGTGCTGGTCGCGCAGCGACTTGATCGGATCGGGCGACCGAACGCGCCAGGTGGCGTCGAGCTGGTAGATGCGGCGGATGCGCGTACCCGTGGGACAAGGACGGCGTCGGGCTGCGCGCCCACCTGGAAGAGCTGCTACGGCGCCAGAACCGGCCTGCACATATGGTCTTTCCGTCGCAGCCATGCTATGCGCCCGAGGCCACGACCGGACCCGAACCGCTCGCAACGGCGAGGATCGTGCCTTCCGCGAGGGTCACGAGCAGGACCTCACCGCTCGGCGGTGAGACGGAATTTCCCTGGCCAGCAATGGGAGTCATGGTTCGGGTGCTTCGGAGCATCGACCCGCGCGCCCGCGCATCCTGCGATTCCCATGCACGTCGCGAGGACGCCCTGGATCCATGTGCGGCGAACGACGAGGCTTTTTGACGCCCGCAGCATACACGGGCGGTCGGTCGCGACAATACCTCGGCGGCCACGCCAGGAACGTTGTGGCAGGTCGACCGAACGCAATCCGGATCGGCGGGGAGACATGGAGAGTGCACTCATGGTCACTTGACGAGATCGTCATACGCGCTTTCATTCGCGGCGCCGCGAGTCGTGACCCCTGCGCGACCGCAGGCAGCGTTGCACCCTCCTGGAAGGCCGCAAGAAACCAGGTCGGCCGTGGCGGCCGCTACCTGCGCATCGGGTCGGCGCCACAAGACGGTGCGGTCCTGCACGACGCGCGCGGCGATGGGCGTCAAGATAGACCGTCTTCGCAGGTGCAGCCGAGCACATGCTTGCTCTCGGTGAGGTAGAGATCCGCCAGCGCCGGTGCGGGCGGCGCGTCGCCTCCGGGACTCGGGGGCGCCCAGGGGGGCGTGGGCCGTGGGCGGGCTAGGCTGCGGCTGAGCAGGGGAAGCGACCAGGCAGGCCGCGAGGACGGGATGACGGTGCGGGAGCACGAGCCCAGGCTGCCTCTGGACGGGCCGTCGTGGAAGCCTTCGTGCACCCACGTGTCAGCAGGTGAAATGGGCGCGCGACTTGAGGACGCGCGCGCCGGCCAGCGCGAGCAGCACGAGAGCGACCGCAAGCGCGCGATTCGATTCACGATTGGCGCCGGCGGCGGCGATGCTGCAGCCGGGCAGCGCGGGCGAGTTGGCGTCCTGCGGCCCGATGGCGACCGGGTAGGCCTCGCACATACCCTCTACGTCGGCGGCGGTCAGGTCGCGCTTCTGCGTCTCGTCGGCGGTCACGGTGGCGAACATGGTCGACTCGGAGTCCGGGCTGTGCGCGAAGCCGACAAGGTGGCCGGCCTCGTGGGTCAGCACGTTCTGCAGGTCGCGCTTGCGGTCCTCGTCGTGCTCGGGATCGATGGTGAAGGCGAAGTCATCGGCATTGACCAGGATGTCGGCGTCAAGCACGACGCCGTCGCTGCAGCCGAAGGTCAGCAGGGTGATCGCCTGCGTGGTCGACTTGCCTTCCCAGTCGTTCTCGACCCAGGTGACCACGTTCTGGTTGTCGTGATAGGCGTCGTAGCCGACCTGGGCCTGCTCGACTGTGCCGTCGTAGGTGAGCTTGAAGTACGAGCAGCTGACGCTGCCCCAGGCGTCGAACGACGCGCGCACCGCGGTCTCAGCGTCGTGCGAGTCCACCCCGGGTGGCCCGTGCTCGTCGATCACGTAGTGGGTCTCGCCGTCGGGCCAGTGCAGCTCGATCGGCTCCTGGCCGCCGCAGCCCTGGTTGATGGCGGTAGTCGCGCGCACGAAGCCAGCCGGGGTGTCGCCGGTCTTGCTGGCGTGCGCAACATGCTCGTCGTTCGAGTGGGCCACGCGCCAGGTCGTACCCTCACGCACCAGCTGCGCGGTCACGAACTCGCCCGCGGGCAGCTCGTCCTCGCCGAAGGCCACCTGCGCGATGCCGTCGATCTGGCCGCCCAGCGTGCGGACCTGGATCTCGCGCACGCCTAAAACGTCGCCTGAAAGCACGTGATTCACGTACAGCGTCGTGTCGGTGACGATCAATCCGCCCTGCCAGTGGCTGTGGCGCTGGACGACGGTTCCCTGGACTTGTGCGGAGATGACGGTGGCGAGAGCGAGTATTGCGTGCATCAACTCCCGTAACGGCCGTACAAATCTTCTCTGAAGAGATACCCATCCGGAATCGGCTGACGTAAGCGCGAATTCTGGCCCTCGTACCCGTCACTACCGGATGCGTCCGCGCCAGCACGGTCACCGACGTGGTGGCAAGATGTACGCGGCCGCCGGGTCCCGGCTGTGCACGCAGCGGTGGCAAGTCGGGGTCGGCGTGGCCCTCAGGGTCGTCCGCATGCCAGATGTACTGCTTGGACCCAGGCGCCGCAGCGTGCCGGTCGCCGCGTCGTAGGACGCGCCCGATCTCCGCCGAAGTCGACCTGCGCGACCTCGCCGGGCCGCGTCTCGACGGGATGGCGACGTCTTCGGCGCGCACGCCGCGCTCGGCCTGCAGGCGCGCGACCATCCGCTTCATTGCGCAGTACGTGCCGTCGAACTCGGTGGTGTGGTCGAGGCGCAGGCGATCGTAGATGGCACGCGCACGCAGGCCCTTGTCGAGCAGTCGCCGCACGTCGTCGGCCCGGCGCTCCAGCGACGGTGGGCCTGGATGAAGCGGTCGATGTAAGGCCTGAACGGAGCCATCGACCGTCCTGGCGTCGTCGCCCGAGGACGTCACGCCTTTGTTGTTCCACACGCGAGATAGGACCGGAGGGAGCCGGCGCCCGCCGACGTGGTATCGTTGCGACGAATTTCTGCTCGCAGCGCGAGGCTTGGGAGGAGTCGTGGAATCCCGCCGTATCCGCGTGTTGCTTGTCGACGATGATCCGGAGGACGCTGCCCTGCTGCGGCGTGCCCTCTGCCCCTCCTCAGCCGCTGGCTTCGAGATCGAAGTAGCCGAGAGCGTTTCTCACGCCCTCACTCGTGTGGCCGAAGGTGGGATAGATATCGCCGTTCTGGATCTCGGCTTGGCTGATTCACGAGGGCTCGACGCCGTGGCAGCGATCCGCAGCGAGGCTGAGGAGCTACCGCTCGTGGTGCTCGCCGACGACAACGATCACGCCTTGGCGCTGGCAGCGCTCAACCTGGGTGCACAGGACTACCTCATCAAGGGCGTCGCCGATGGGCCGGCGATCACGAGGGCGTTGCTCTTCGCGATCGAGCGCCGCCGTTGCCAGGCTCGACTGGACGCCAGTGAGACCCTTTTGGCGGAGGCACAGAGGATCGCGCGCCTTGGTAGCTGGGAATGGGAAATCGCTGCCGACCAGGTCTCCTGGACCGATGTTCTCTACGACCTCCACGAGGTCGACCGCTCCGGGCCCGCGCCCACCTTCGAGACGTTCATCAGTACCGTACATGTGGATGATCGAGAGGGCGTCCAGGAGTTAATTCGCGCGGCGCTCGACAGCAAGCAGCCTTTCGACTTCGACTACCGGGTCCAGCACCCTCATGGGGAGGAGAGGATCCTTCATGGCCGGGGCCACGTCGTCGTCGATCAGACCGGTCGCGCTATCCGCATGGCCGGAACGTGCCAGGACATCACCGCGCGTCGACGGCTGGAGCAGCAAGTTCACTTTGCGAGCCGCATGGCTACCGTCGGGACGCTCGGGGCGGGCGTTGCCCACGAGATCAACAACCCGCTCGCCTGCGTGCTCGGCAACGTGGATCTGGCTGCTGAGGAGATCCGTGCCATAGCAGAGGGCACCGCCGAGCCACGAACGATGCCCGAGGCGATGGAACTCCTCGCTGAGCATAGGCAGCGCGCGCGTTGTGTGATCGAGAGCCTGGCAGACATGCGCGCCGGCGCGGAACGGATTCGGAGCATCGTTCGCGACCTCATGACCTTCGCTCGCTCGGACGACGGCGAACGGAGTCAGCCGGTCTCGATCCACCGCCTGATCGAGTCGTCCATCCATCTGGCCTGGAACGAAATCCGGCACCGCGCGCGCCTAGTGAAAGAGTACAAGGATAGCCCAATCGTCCAGGGCAACGAGTCGCGACTCGGGCAGGTATTCCTCAACCTGCTTGTCAATGCGGCGCAGGCCATCACTGAAGGTGACGCTGAGCACAACGAGATCCGCATCTCGATGTACAGCGACCCGCTCGGCCAGGCCATCCTCGAGGTGCGCGACACCGGCTGTGGCATCTCGCCGAGCGAGCTGAAACGGATCTTCGACCCATTCTTCACGACCAAGCCCGTCGGTATGGGCACAGGATTGGGGCTCTCGGTCAGCCACAGCATCGTGTCCGCGATGGGCGGGGAGCTTCAGGTCGAGAGCAGGATCGGCAGCGGCAGCTTGTTCCAGGTCGTACTTCCGACGCTCAAGGCGGCGGGCAGCGAGGCCAAGCCCGAGAAGGCAAAGCGACAAGGCACACAACGACGCGGACGCGTCCTAGCGATCGACGACGACGACGCCATTCTCACGATGCTTCGACGTGGCCTCGGTCTGGCGCACGAGGTTACGGCACTGGAATCGGCTCGACGAGCGCTCGAGCTTCTGAGCTCGGGGGATAGTTTCGATGTAATTCTCTGTGACCTGATGATGCCGGACATGACCGGCATCGATTTCTACGAGCAGCTCGCGGAGCTACATCCAGAACAGGCCGATCGAGTCGTCTTCTTGACGGGTGGTGCGTTGACGCCGCTCGGCCTGGCGTTTCTGGAACGGGTGTCGAACGCGCGGATGCTGAAGCCATTCGATGTGTCGAGTATTCAGGCATTGATCCGCACAATGTTACAGTAGAGCAGGCGTGCACCGCTGAAAGCCAGGACGGAGCCTCGGACCAGCGCCCCGTCAGTGGTTACCAAACGATCGATCGGCCTGCACGCCGGTCGCCGATGCGAATGGCCTCTTCCGCCCGCGATGCCGCGAGCTCCTGGTAGCCGCTTGCGCGCAACATCGTCTTCACGAGCAGGATTGTCTCGGAGCCGGGCCGCGGTACCACTCGAGGCGACCGAAAAGGATCCTGTTCGGGCACGCCATCGACACGAGGGAAGTGCATCCGAACGTCTCTGCTAGGCTTGAATGGGGCCATCGTCCTTCGGCGACGGAGACGCTGCACTGACGGAACCTCGGCACCCAGCTGCTTCAATGGGGCCGTCGCTCGTTGGCGACGGAAGAAAGGATAGACGGCGCAGATCGCCATGTAGACAGTGCCTGCTTCAATGGGGCCGTCGCTTGTCGGCGACGGAGACGGCTCACGCTACGAGCCGAAGGATCTCAGGAACTGAGACAGCACGAACTGAGACAGCACGTTCGAACGACTCCGCCCCTACGGCGAGCGAACGTAAAGATCGCGGGTCACCTTCGAGCCCGGCAAGCGCTCTTGATCCAAAAGCCAGCTTGCCCGCGAGCGCCCTCCCCCATCACATTCATACCTCGTCGCTCGCGGCCACTCTGTCGCGTTCTCTTAGAATGTCTCCCTGGTTGTCAAAGACGACTCCGCCTGATTCTGCGTGACTTGATGACGCGTGCGCGACAACAGCGAGTCAGACGATGAGCGACCGGCGTGTCGGCTGGCAGATGTGGCCTGCCCGGTGATTCGACGCGGTCTTGCCGGGACCCTCGACTGGCCCAAGGTCGATGAGAAGGACCCAATCCTCGTGGTGTCCGATGATCTTGTCAAGATCGCCGATGAGATGGGCACGTCCCATCTCGCTGATGGTAACACCTGAATACCGAGTGCCGAACGCTCATCGCGTCGCGATCCCAGGACCAGGAGCCTCCTCTGCACCTCGAGAATTCGACGGTAGCATGGAAGCGTTCCTGCCTCCTTACGGAGCCACGGTGGCAGGGCCGAAGTTGCCGAATCCTTGAGCTGTTCGGCGAATGGCTGAGACGCAGACGGCGACGATTCCTCGCGCCGCGCGGTCTCTTGACATCGAGTTCATCGGAAGCCCTAGAATGGTCCGCACCGAGGCAAGCGATGCCGGGATGGACCAGAGCGGCCAGGTAAAGGCCATGTCGTCACCGCGGCCGGTCACGGCCGTCGTGAGGACCCGGGCCCCGTGTGGGCAGGTCGGTAGAAGCGCCAGTCCTCGGAACGCCAGCCATTCCAGCGGGGCGTCAACGCGCGTTCCTTCTTGCGTTGGATTTTCCGCCATGAGGGCCCAGTTGCGTTCAGCGGCCGGGTCCCATCGAAGGTTCGGGCCGGATTCGCTTGCCTGACCGTCGAATAGGGACCTCTGTGCCCACGCCTCAGTCACTGCCCCGCGAATGACATCCACCGTGCCCAGAAACTGCTGATTGGCAGCTGTGAAGTGGAAGGCTGTCGGCTTGGTGTTTCCCTTGCCGTCCACTGCGACGCTCGTGCCGAAGGCGGCCGCATATTCGGCAGCCTCCGGGTCTCCTCGGAGCCAGGACTCAATGCTCTTGGCCATGAAGTGCGCGAATGCCACGGGTGGCGCCTTCAGGTCGGCCACTACCTTGGCGCCCTTCTTTTCCTGCTTCTCGTAGGCCAGCCACCAGGGCCTCGTCTCGCCACCAGCCTGTGCGTCGTTCGCAACCATGGCTGCGAGGTTCGTCTCGATACCCTCGAGGGCAGCGCAATAGGAGCCATCGTCGCGGAACGATAGCCGGGCCGATGGATTATATCGACTAGCCAGGCGCAAGATACCCAGAGAGGAGAGGAACCCAAGCGGGTTGGCTCCGTTGACACCCGGAAGGTCCAACCTCACATCCCATCTCCGCTCATCTGTTCGGTTTCGCTGGCCCGATGATCCGCGAGCCTGAGGATCGCCTCGAGCCAGCACAGCTCGAGCCAGCCGAACTTCCTGCAGAGTTGCCAGAAGCGATCGGCGAGGCGCGAGTCAAGGCGATGGAGGCCGTGGTTCGAGTCGGTCACGGGGAAACTCGCTCGCCAGCCGGAAGGATGAACGTGTTCGGGCAACGAGACCTCTACGGGAGCCGGGTCCATGGTCACGGGTGCCAGCGGTCTGCAGTAGCCGTGGTGACTCGCCACCAGATGCAAGACGAGATCGAAGTTTGACGCCTTCGATTCGAGCGCTGGCGCGCTGGTCATGATCATTGCCAAGGACTGGACCTCGTGTCGTCCGCCCCTCGGATAGCCGCTGCGCAGCGCGGCCACCCTGTGCGCGGCCTTGGCGCCCGACGGCATAGCCGACTTGGCCCACGGTGTCTCGTCTTTGAAGTACTCGATCTCGCTTCCGCCGCGTAGGAGGACCTGGAAACGGCGATCCGCTTTCCCGATGTCGTGCAGCCAGCCAGCGAGAGCGAGGTCTTCGACCAGCGCAGGGGGAAGGTCCGCCGCTTGGGCGTAGAGGCGAGCAAAACGCTCGACATCGCCGCTGTGCTCGGCGAGCGTCACGGTGCGCCCCGCGTGCATCGAATCGTCTTCGTCGGTGGTCAACTCGACGCCACCCTCGATGGTGTCTGCCGCCGTCAGCCGCGTCGCGAGTTGACGCGCCGGCACATGCCGGCCCTGGAGCACTATCCACGGTTCCGGGGCGTCCACCAAGAACGACTGGTCGCTTTGGGCCAATCTCTCGAGCCAGAGCCGTCGCCAGTCGCCTGCTGGTACGTCGGCGCTCAGAGAGCCCAGGGCCTCTCGCACGTCGTCCAAGTCGTCAAGCGGCAGCGCGAGGCCGTGCTGTGCGAGAAGAGCTCCATGCAGGCGGAGCATGGGCTGGCCTCGGCCAAAAAGTGCCGCGCGCTCGGCGAGGTCGCGCACGGGCTCTGCGCCGCCCGGATCGAAGCTTCCGTTGCGGACGCCACCTCGGCTGGACGGCACGATGATCGTGTCGCCCGGGCGAAGCATCCTGGCGTCGATCACCCCGCTATCGTCGCCTCTCCAACGGAGCGCGCGCCCACCATAGCCGTCGTCCTCCTCGTCCTCGTGAACGCCTTCGACGTCGAAGATGTCCGAGGCGTCCTCTCGGCCCAGCCAGCGGCGCGCCGCAACGAAGGGCAACGACATGGCTTCGAGACTCGAAGGACGAACCGACCCCACGATCCGGGCAGCAAGGCCGTCACCAGACTGGTCGATGTCGAGGTCGGCCTCCGTGAGATCGGCTCGCCAAATGACCTGCACATCGGCCGGCCCCGATTGCGGCCCGTGCAACCAGAGCGCGACGTCCGGTACTATCGCCGGTGCCGGGGACGTCTGCATCCACAGATCCAGGTACGCCGGCAAGAGCACAGGGGCGTGCGGCTTCGGCGCCAGTACCTGCCCGAGCTCGTCGCCGGACGGTAACGGCAGCGCCAAGACGCCGAAGTCGACGGCTCTCTTGACCATCTTCACTTTGAGCCAGCGAAGCGTTTGGCCGAGTGCCTCGCCGTAGAGGGAGTCGTCCTTGGCGGTTTTGTCGAACACGACGACGCCCTCGGCGGCACCGTACACGCCCAGACGATCGAGTCGCCCGAAGCGTTGGCGCAGCGCATCGAGGCTGGCGCCTTCGGACACGAGGGCGTCAAAGTCGAAGTCGGCTCCGGCCTCGATGCACTGCGTGCCCACAACGATCAGGCGCCGATCGTTGTCGCCACGGTCGCGTCCTGTGATCACACGCTCGCGAAGCTGACGCAGGGCGTCGTCGCGGTCCAGCGGTCGCATGCGACCAGTCAGGAGCGCGACGTCCACCTCGGCACCCAGGATCTCGCACAGCTGGCGCGCTACCGTCGACGCGCTGGCCACGCGGTTGACCACGATTGCCATCACGCGGTGACGCCGGCTGAGCCGGCACGCCTCGTCCACGCACACCCTCTCGACCGCAGTACGGCCCGAACACTCGACGATCTTCGCCCGCTTCGAGGCGTGGAGACGAGGCCCGAGCATCGATTCGATACGCTTCTCCTCATCGGTGAGGCGAAACGGCAGCGACTGGGACGCGGCATGCGTCGCCGAGAGGAAGGCGTAGCAGAACCGCGGGTCGAGCCGAGATGTGGGCTTGAACTTCTCTCGCAGGAGCGCCAAGGCGTCGAGCGTCTCCACGAATGGCTGTGATAGATGCACGTCGTCGAGGAGCAGAAGCAGGTCGTTGGCGATCAGACCGGCGTGCACCGGCCGCATCCCCTCGCTGATGCCATAGCCCTGCAGGAGTAGACGCGAGCCTAGCTGATCGACGGTGGATGCCAGGATCAGCGGCTGGTCGGGCGTACGCGCCCAGCCGTCGTCTTTGGGCATTCCGCCGCGCAGCGTGAAGACCGCCAGAGGCTCGTCCGCCTCGCGGCTCAGGGAGCGGAGCGCGGCCGCCACGACGGCGACCACGCCGGTCACTCGGTTGGCACTCAGGGCGCGCTGCAGCTTCCTCCCCCGCTCGGCTACGTGATCGACGATAATTCTCCGGTCGACGACCATCGCGATTCGACGCGGGCACCAGCGGCGCTCGCCCGAATGGGCGTCGAGCGCCAGCGCAAAGAGTGCGATGTCGAGACAGGTTGTCTTGCCCGTTCCGGTTGGGAGATCGAGCAGACGTGGCCAGCGCCGCTCGGCGACGATCTGGCGCAGCAGTCGACTCTGCCAAGGGAAAGGGTCTCTGCCATGGACGGCGCTATGGAAAGGCTCGAAATCTTCGACGTACAGGGTCATCGCCGAGTCTCCTCGACGACCGGCACACAAAGACCGAGACCGAAGTAGCGACCGGCGCCCAACAGGACGGGACCCCGCACGGGCTCGGCGAAGCCGATCTCGGCGTGAACTTGCACGCGTGGAACGCGACCTGGGCGGCCTGGCCAGGGCAAGAATGCCCGAGCGGGCTGGACACCCGCCAATAGAGGCGCCGTCGATACCTCAACCGAAACAGGTCGTGGCAGGCCAATCCGCTCGCATGAATCGGCGATCGAGCGCTCCGCCTCGAGCGAGGCCTTCTGCGAGGTCGTTCCGACATTGCTGCGCAGGTTGCCGGGGTTGCGGTCGAGCGCGATCGGCGTCGCCGTGACGAATCGGCGTGCCGGACGGCACCATGTCGATGGCCTGAGTGAGCTCTTGGCCGACAGCTCGACGCGGCGAACTCGCACCGGCGACAGCGTCCCGCCGGCGAGCTCGAGCGTCCCGGCGAGGTCGATGGAGCGCCCTTTCTCCCAGGTCGCGATCAGACGCAGCAGAACCTCGCGCTCCGACGAGTCGACCTCCCGCGGCAGGACGATCGCGCAGCCCTGGACCGAGCCGTCGGCGTGCGCATGCCCGACGAACGGAAGCGCGACGAACGCCACGTGGGGCCGCTCGGCCGGCTGACCGTCGTGTCGGTGGCCGGAGATGGAGATTGGAAGGGTCTTACCTCCGTTCTCCTCGAGGAGCGCATCGCGCAGGGCGCGACTCAGGTCGGTGCCGCGCGACGACAGCGGACGTGCTCCTCCGACCCGCTCGAAAAGAATCCAGTCGGCCGAGAAGGCCCCTGAAGCGAAGCGCCCGTCATTCGCCGAGACAACGGGCGGACCGTAGCGCTGTGGGCGCGCGGGCAGGGTACGACTCTCGACGCCACGGTGGTGGGCGAAGGCGTGTTCGAGCCGCTCAAGCTGGCCACTCCCGAAAGTTCGCAGGACTAGAGGACCCTGCTCGTCGGGCACCAGATTCGGCACGATCGAACGCAACGAGACGATGCAGCGCACCAGCGAAGAGGAATGGCCGAGGCGCGTGACACGTTCACAGAGCTGGTCAACTGCGGTCCGAACCTGCGAAGAGGGCTCGCCCGACCACACGAAACCGAAGCGAGCGCGTGCCGGGACTACCACCGGGAACGCGCGCGACTGCTTGGTGCGGCCCGCGGGAAGGAGGCTGTCCGCTGCGTTCCTGTCCGTATGCGAAGGTTCCTTCCTGGGGACGGCTAGGGCGGCGGCTAGGCTCCTGTCTGCCTGCTCGACCGCCTTCTTGGCCTTCGTCAGCAGCCTGTCGTTCTGCGTGCTGTTCTCCCCCAGTGAGAGTTGCTCCAAGTCGTCACGCGCCGCCCGGAGTGCACGCTCCTCGTTGCAGACCAGTGAGACGTCGTTCACAGGGACGAAGACGTCTATCGTGGCACGGCGCCCACGTTCCTCCGAAACCTCGAGATCGACGTCGAGCGACGGGGGCGCCTGGCGTTCTAGCCAAAGAAGCGCCTCGCGCTCCATAGGATCGACAGGGTGTCGATCGTGCAATGCGGCGACGAGGGCAGAAAATAGGCGCGCAGGGTGCGGAGGCCATTCGGCTCGACGTCGGTCGCTGTGTGAGGTGGCTGCATAGCGACAGGCGAGAAGCTCTACTTCGATGACCAGCATCTACGCCTCCTCGACATCGGCTCCGATGGCGGCCAGCCTTCGGCTTTCCTTGACCAGATGCACCAGCTTCGGCGACGGCGTGAGCTTCGCGAGCGGCTGCCCCGGTCCGGCGGCGAAGCGAAGTGCCGGGGGCAGCGCCACCACGGCCTCGTTGTAGAGCGCCACCGCGTGCTCGAAATCAAGCGTGAGCGGTTGCGTCTCGCCGTCTCGTCGTACGACAACCAGACGCAGCGACTTCCCAGGGCGAGGCACCAGCAGGCAACGCGAGCGCAGATCGTGCCCACGACTCTCAGCGGCGAGCACCGAAAGCAGCCCCAAGGCAGCGAGGACGGTGCGCGCCTCCAGCTCTCCACCACCGAAGCTCAGTCGCCGCAGCGCCGCCAGCGAGAGCACCACCGAGTGCGCGGCGTGAGAGATGGTGACGCCGCCGGCCAGCTTCTCGATCGTCGGAGGAATGTTGCTGTGGTTGATCTCGGAGACGCGGCCGCCCTGCCCCGCTTTGACGGGCTTGCCCTTCTCCCGCTTCGCCTTGGCTGGATCGAGCGTCCAGAACTCCTCGGCGTCGGCGGCCGCGTAGAGCTCGGCCGCCTTGGTCACGATGCCGATCGGATCGATGCGGCTCCACGTTTTGACGCCCGCCACGGCGTCGACGCCGACGATTTCCGAGACAAGTGCGCGGGCGAATTTGGCTCCGAGCCCCCCCTTGGGCCCGGTGCTGTCCCACAGGCCGAAGACAAGTCCGGTTGGGCACACCTTGAACAAGGGCCCCGCGTTGCGAGTGGACACGTCGGTGAACGAGCGGCCGAGTTCGGACAGACGAAACAGTGTGCCATCGAGCAGGCTGTCGCGAAGGATCGCGTCGGCGATCCGATGCGGCGCTGATAGCGAGGTTACTACGCCTACGTCGGGCGCTGCTTCCGAGAAGTCAACCACGATGAGGGGCAAGGTGATTCGGCAATCGGCCCAGAGGGCCTGGAGAGCTTCCTCCATCCGATTCGCCTGGCTCTGCACCGAATCCAGGAGTACGCAGGGGACGTCCCGGCCTCCGATACGGCGAACCTCGAAGGCGTAGCGGCTGGAATCAGTGCGCACGTTCACTAAGTGGGTGGGAGGGAAGACCTTGTCGCCAGGGCCACCGACCGGTTCGAGCGTGGCCGTGCCTCTAATCGCGACTGCATCACTGGCAACGAGGCTCTTGAGGCGCTCGAAGGTCAAGGGCGCCGAATCGACGTCGGGCATGTCTCATCCTCCTGATATGAAGTGACCCGTCAAGTCTACGGTTACCCTTCGATGGTCGATCTTCCTCTCGGAGCAGACCAGGCAACAGTCCAGGTAGCTGGCTCGACGGTTGATCACCCTGATATTCCCGGGTCGAAAACGCAGTGTCGTGATCCGTCGGGAGCTGCCTCGGACTAGTTGCGCGAGTTAGGCCACAGCCCTGTCGCATAGGGGATCGAGGGGTCTCTTCCGAGTGCCGCTTCGACCGCTGGCTGCTCTGCTTCAGTCCCATTCCAGCTGCTACGCCTACGCCGCCAGCTGGTGGCCCTTGCCTTGGTGCAGCTGGTGCGCAACGCGTCGATGGTGCTCCGGTCTCCCGATGGGCAGCCCTGCCTTCGTCTCTATCCCTCGCGAGTCGGTAACGCTGTTTCGGCGCCTCGCCGCGATCCAGTGGGACCTTCCCGCACCGACTCGGTCGCCTCGTCGAGGGTCACCTCGGCGCGCGCGTTGCAGTCGCGCTGGAGATCCCTGTCCAAGAGGCGCGACTACGGAACGTGGTTGCTTGCGTCATGCATGGCTTCTATTCAAGCTCGCTGCTCTTGTGAACCTCTGGTATTCGGCCCTCCTTAAGGCTTTGGATCGTACCCGCCACCTCAAACGTGGAGAACTCTCCATCGCAGTCAAGATCACCAAAGGCTCGTGCCGTAAATGAGGCTCCATCCGACTCGTACTCATAGGAGTAGTAGTGCGGATCCGTCATGGCGAACCGTAGCTTTGGCCACAAGCCGAAGTCCCATGCACTTCGCGGTGGTGCACACGCGTGATCTCGGCTCTTGCAGCACAGGCCAAGCGGCGGCATGGGTCCGATATGCCCTCTGAGAAGCCAGCGTTCACCTGGAGGGCTATTGTTAGCAGCAAAATAGTATAAACGTGCCCCGTCGTAGATCTGGAGCACACCTCGAACGGCCTCAGTCGTCTTGTCGGTAGCGCCTAGCGCACTGCTCACTGCTGGAGAAACGCCGTGGGGCCGACTGTCGTCCGAGCCCTTGCAAGATAGCATTTGAGCGGTGACTGCTATCGCCAGCAAACTACACGCACGCGTGCGATGAGAGGCGCTCGGCTCGCATGGGACTCTATCCACCTGAAGCCTCAGTGAGGACCATGGCCATGCCAGTGTCATGGGTGTACCTGTGCGTCTGCTTCGTGCCAGGTTTGACGCGCTAGTCGTACGACGAGGCAGTAAGCAAACATCGTCCCCTCCATGCATCAGCTCCTCTAATCTAACTCAGTTTCGTGAGCGAAGAACACTGCCGCATCGGGCGAGGTGGAGGAGCATCTTGCGTCCCGCACTAGTTGAACTGCCCCTTTGCCCAAGTTGAGGGATTGCTTGATCCCGTGGCGGCACGATCCGACGCGGACCAGTTCCTTGAGCCGGTCGACCACGAGGGGGAAGGTAGCGGCCAGTGGTACCCGCGCCAGGCTCAGGCGGTCGGGTCCACGCAGGGCATCGTGAATGTACTCGGGAGCCGCGCCGCACAGTCTGACGCGAGGCGTGATGGCCTGCACGCCGATCAGGGTACGGACGGGGCCAGGACTCAGCCGGCTCCGATACCCGATACTACCCTGACACAGGGGGATGCGACGCATCTGCGGCCGCCGCTCTGGTGTTCTGGACCAAGGCCGACAAGCCAATTCTCGCTATTCCAGGTCGGTCCGGTCTGCTCCGTCGGCTCACCAAACGCCTCGTCCGGAGATTGTCCGATCTTGGCGTCCAGTGGAGATCCGAAACGCGGCATGACGGTCAGAGTTTCTTGTTAGACGACAAGTACCGGCGTAGCATGCGTTCGGCTAGCCATGATGGGCACGACGTTTCCCAGGTTCGCCGGGGTCTTGTATTCTGGGACCAGCAGCGAAAGTAGGTGCCGCGCGGCTTCCTCGTCGCACAGCTCTACCGCACGGCGAAGGTCGATCAGGTGCTCGGCGTATCGCCGCCGGTCGAACGCATGCTGGTGGGCGACCAAGATCTTAGGATGCGCGGTCTTCTCAGCTTGTTCGGCCTCGAGGTAGAGCTCCTCGTAGAGCTTTTCGCCCGGGCGGATGCCGCTGAAGACGATCTGGATGTCAACGCCGGGTCGTCGACCCGATAGCGTGATCAAGTCATTGGCGAGATCGACGATTTTCACCGAGTCGCCCATGTCGAGCATGAAGACGTTGTCTTTACCGCCGAGCGCCGACGCCTGGATGACCAGTTCGACGGCCTCGGGGATGGTCATGAAGTAGCGACGCATTTCGGGATGCGTGACGGTGACCGGACCGCCCGCAGCGATCTGTTCCTTGAGCAGCGGCACCACACTGCCCTGCGAGCCGAGCACGTTGCCGAAGCGAACCGCGGTGTAGCGCGTGGCGAAGGGCAGCGACTGAATGAGGCGCTCGGCGATGCGCTTGGACGCACCCATCACGCTCGACGGATTGACCGCCTTGTCAGTGGAGATGAGGACGAACGTCTCGGCCTGATGCCGACCTGCCAGAGTGGCGACAGCCTGGGTACCGAAGACGTTGTTGCGCAGGCCTTCGATCGGGTTGGACTCGATCACCGGCACGTGCTTATGTGCGGCCGCGTGGTAAACGACTTGCGGCTTGGCGCTCGCGAAGATGGCGTCCATTCTCGGCTCGTCCGTGATGTCGGCCAAGCGGTAGTGCAGCAATACGTCGCCGGCACCGGTGTGGTTGCGCAGCGAGCGCTCCAGGTAGAAAAGCGCGTTCTCGTCGTGATCGACACAGATGACTGACGCAGGGGCGTACCGCAGCACCTGCCTGCAAATCTCCGAGCCGATCGAGCCGGCCGCACCGGTCACTAGCACGCGCTTGCCCTTGAGCACCTTATCGATACCTGCACTGTCCAGCTGCACGGGCGGTCGGCGCAGGAGATCGTTGATGTTCACCTCGCGCAGGGCGTCGATTCGAGCGTCGCCGGAGAGCAGCTCCCACGTTGCTGGCATGACCTTGAATGGCACGTTCGCATTGCGGCAGTGACCGATGATCGTGCGCATCTCCTCGCCCGACGCCGAGGGCGTCGCCACGATCACCTCGTCGATGCGCAGCCGTTTGACCACGTCCTCGGCGGCATCGACGCGCTCCACCACCGGCACGCCATTGATGTATGCACCACGCTTGTGCGGATTGTCGTCGAGGAAGGCGACGACGCGGTAGCTGAGTCGTGGGCTCTGACGGATCTCGCGCAGAAGCGCGTCACCAGTATCCCCAGCCCCGATGATGAGCAGGCGCTTGCGCGAACCCGAGTCCGGCTCGCTCGCGGCCTGGCGATACAGACGCACGGCCAGCCGGAATCCGATCGTTATCCCCACGAGCAGTATCGCGTTGAGGATGAACACCGAGCGCGGGAAGCCGCGATGGCCGATGAGCATCACATACGCCGCAAGGCAAGCCGAGCCAGTGAGCACTGCCTTTGCTGCGTTCAGAAAGTCAGCGATGCCCACGTACCGCCACCACCCGCGCGTCAGGCGAAACACGTAGAAGGTGACGGAATGGATGACGATTGCCGCAGGTGCCGTTGCCAGGAACGAGTGCATGACAGCGGGCGGGAAGGGCAACACGAAATCGAAACGCAGCAGGAACGCGAGCGTGAACGCGAGCACGATGATGCTCGTGTTGACCAGGGCGAAGACCAGCCAGCGGTGCCGCCGTAGCAACTCGGGCAGCTGGCGTCCGTTCATTGACCCGTGCGCCCTATCGACCATTGGCGTTCCTCTTCTTGTAGTGGGCGGCTTGCTCCATCTCCCACTCGTATTGGTGCTGGTTGCCAGCCCGGCGTTCGATTTCTGCAGCAGCTTCGTGCCAGCGAGCGCGATCCATTCCGGATGTGCCGGAAGCCACGCGGTCGAGGCGGCGTCGGGCCAGCTGACGCTGGCCCGATGCGGAGTAGGCAAGGGCGAGTTCCAGCTCGAGGTCGAACGTGCGCCCGCTGCGGTCGGCGAGCTCGTCAAGGGCCGCCGCGGCCGCGCGCAGGTCACCCTCGGCCAGAGAGGTTCGGGCCACAAGCAGCCCCGCCTCGGCCGAGGAATCGAGGGCGAGCAGCCGGGACGCGTACTGGCGGGCGCGTTTCACGTCCTTACGCGCCAGCGCGAGCGCGATGAGCTCCTTGAGCGCCGGGACGTGGTGCGGGTCGAGGGCGAGCACGCGCTCGTAGACGCGGATGGCATCGTCGTTGCGGCCACGTCCTATGAGCCAGCTCGCCAGCGACATGAGTGAGTGTGGGTTGTCGTCCGTGGTCGCAAGCAGCGCGTCTAGCCCAGTGTAGTGCAGTATGACGCGGTCCCACACACGACGAGGCGCGGGATCGTATCCGGCGGCGACGCGGTACTCGAGAAGCGCTTGTGACCGCCGACCCGTATTGGCGAGCAACTCTGCGGCCATGACGTGTGCTGCCGGATGGGTCGGATTCAAGAACATGGCGTCGTTCAGCCAGGCAAGTGCGGCCGGATGATGCTCACGGGCCAGTCGCTCGGCGACGATGATGTGCAGATAGAAGTCGGCCGGGTGCTGGGCTCGCACCCGCTCGGCATGCGCAAGCACCTCGGCGATCGGCTTGCCAGGATCACGCAGCTCACGGCGCAGATCGAGCGCGGCGGCGCCGGCGCTGGGCGTGTGCGCGGCCACGCACACGATTGCGGCAAGCAAGGCCGGAGCTATGAGCCACGTGCGGCTGGGACCGACCATCTTCCGGTCGGCGTCTGGCACGGAGCTGCGGCCAGCGAACAGCGTCGCGAGCACGGCCAGCGTGGGCAGCGCGATGCCCGGTAGCTCCACGGAGAAATCGGCGACTTCGTGTATGGCCAGCGCCAGAACGGCGCCCAAGGCGCCGGCGCCGAGTGGATCCGAGCCGAGCCTGCGGAGGGCGATGACGAGGGACCAGCCAGCGAGCACGAACAGCATCAGTGCGACAGGGACGCCCCAGTCAGTGAAGGCCTGCAGATACGCATTCTCGACCCAGGGGAAGCGCACCCAGCCGCCGCGGTCGTAAGACTGCGTGAACGCCTGCTCGAAGGCGCCGCGGCCGACGCCGGTCCATGGGTAGCTCATGGCCATGGAGGCTGCGAGCGGCCAGGAATAGAACTTGGAGCGCGGATTGCCGAATGGATCGTCGAGCTCGATCGACGCCGTGAGCTCGACGGCTGACTTGACTCGTGACGTGGCGAGCGACGTTCCCGCGATGACCGCCGCCATGGCCACCGCGGCCAACCCGATGCGCAGTCCGAGTCCCGCCGCCCGGCTGCGGCGAGCACCATTGTCGACGCCGTGGCGCAGCTGCCACCGGTCCAGTCCGAAGGTGATGAGCTGTGCCAACGGTGTCGCAATCATCGCCGCGCGAGAGAGCGACAGCACCGCTCCGCAATTGAGAATGATCGCCGCTGCGAAGGCTGGCACACGCAGCTTGCGCTCACGCAGACCGAGCCCGAGCGCGCATGCCGATCCCAGGCACATGAGCGCGCCGAAGTGGTTGCCGTTCACGAAGGTTCCGCGGACCAAGACTTCGTTCACGCCGCGCGCGACCGGGTCGTAGACGAAGAGCAGCTTGTTCGTGCCAGTCAGTGCCTGCAGAAAGCCAATGACAGCAACCAGGACGGCGACGCCAGACACGGCCATTAGGATGTGTCGTCGTCGAAAGGAGCGTGATGCGTAGATGACGGCGCTGAAGAAGAACGCAGCATATGCCGACAGCTTGGCTAGCTCGGCGAGCGTGCCGGGGGGATCGAGCGAAATGGCGTGTGTCCCATAGTCACCCAGCGTGGTACTGAGGGTCTCGTGGGCGGCCGGCGATAGCACGCTCAGGACCCGCGCAGGCAGGGGTACGAGCTGCAACGCCGTTGCGGTCACACCGACGAGCAGCGCGAGCAGCGGTGCAGTGATCGGGATGCGCTTGCCCGAGACGATTCGCTCGATCAGCGTCACGACAAGCAGCACGGCCACCATCGAGAACACCGTGGTGCGCGCCCAAGGGTGCACAGTTCCCACGGCGAGCGGGGCAAAGACGATGGTACCGATTAGAATTGTACCCGCCGCGGGACGCAGGAAACGCAGCGTGGAGAGATGGTGCCGGGGAGTCGTCGGCATGCCGAGTCAGTTCAGATGATCCGCTCCGGGACGTAGATCACGTCGCCAGGTCGCAGCGTGAAGTTGGGCGACTTGCCATTACTGATGTCTTCGACCGCGACTGTGAAGCTCTTGCCGTTGGAGTTGCGGGTGACGCGCACTGCGTTCTTGCGCGCGAGCGGTGTGAAACCTCCCGCCTTCGACACCGCCTCGACGACTGACATGCCCTCAACGTACTGGAACGTGCCAGGTTGCTTCACTTGGCCGACTACCGAGACCTTCTTGGAGCGGTACTCCTTGGGCAGCACCGAGACCTGCGGTGCACGGAGAAACCCGTCGGCGAGGCGGGTCTGGATCTCAGTCTCGACTTCGGTGGGCAGCTTGTTGTCGACGACGACCCTACCAATCAGGGGAAACGCGATTGTGCCGTCGTTGCCGACCTGGTACGTGCCAGTGAGCTCGGGCTCGTGAAACACGCGCACGTCGAAGAGATCGCCAGGACCGAAAGCTGCGTCTGCCGCCTGTGCAGGTTCGGATACCGGATACGGCGCGACTGCACTGTCTCGGCAGCCTGTGGTAAGCAGGCCCAGCGCGAGCGCCATTGCCCGGGCGTTTGTGAGGCGCTTCGCTTTCATGACGAGATCAGTAGTTCGCGGTTGCCTTGACGACGATCTCTTGCCAAACGAATCCCAGCGAGTCAGGCTGAGCGCCTGCCATCTGGCTCGTCGCCACGAATTTCGTGTTGTCGCTATACAGCTGGTAGAGCGCTCCGAACGTCAGCCATTCATTCACCTGATAGTCGGCGTTGGCACTGGCGCTGAACAAGACGTCGTCGCGCGTGGGGCTCGCGTTGCTCGGGCTGCAGGTCACACTGTTGCAGAAAATCGTCGAACCCATCGTGGGAAGGCCGTCGTATTTGCGCAGGCTCAGTTGAGCCTTGGCGCCAAGAAGAAAGTGACCGGCTAGCTGCGCCGAAAAGCGCGCGAAGAAGGAATCGTCGACGCGGTAGTTACCAATCAGTGAGTCAGCGAAGTCGCGCGAGTATCCTCCAGCCAAGCGGAGCATTGGGCCTATGGCGTAGCGAAGCTCAGCAAGCGCCAGGTAGCTGCCATAGTTCCCGCCGCGCGAATAGAAGCTGTTACCGTAGCCGAGCCTCAGGACCGTGCCGAAGCTGGGGGTGATGAGCGTCGAAGTTCCGACCGTGACGCGCAGTGGTGTCGAGTTGCCACCCGGCTTGACCGGGCTGTCGGACGAGACCAAGCCGTAGCTAGCTTCTCCGTTGAGCTGGGTCTTGGGCAGCCACTGCCACTTCGTGCCAACTGCTCCGATGACGCTGTTGCGGTCGGCGAAACCTAGCGACTGGTTCTCGAAGCGATCGAAGGTCCACGTGACATTGCCGTAGAACTGCAGCGCGCCACCGCCCGGCTTGAGCACCAAACCCGCCACGAGCTCGTTCTTGTCGCGGGCCAGCTCTCGCGAGGTCTCCACCGGCGGCGGATTGACCGAACGGGTGAATCCATCGCGCAGCTCGAAGGTCACCTTGCCTTCCGGGTTGACATTCATGCCTGCCAGCGCATTGATGCCCAGATCGCTCTGCTTCGATGCAGAACTGTTGTCCGACAGGTACTGGTTCCAGATCAACTGGACGTCGGCATTGAGCGCGACCTTTGGGGCAACCTCGTTGCGACGGTCGTGGGTGGCGAGTGATGCACCGACGCCGATACGCAGGATTGGCGATCCCACCGGCGTCTCGGAGTCGTCTTCGAAGAACACGTTGTTCTGGTAGCCGCCCTCGAGGTCCAGGCGCGGGTGCAGGACGAGGTCCTCACTCAGCTTGAAGCCAGTACTACCGCGATACTCTGCGGAACCCGATACCGAGCTACTGGTGTCGAGTCCCTCGGCGCTCTCTTGAGCCGCCGCGAGACCTGTCGCGCCGGTAGAAAGCAGCGCCAAGGAACCAACCGCAACTCCGATTCGGCGGAGAATCTTCGTGCTGGTCATGTCAGTGCTCTCGCAGTGCTAGATGAATGGGCTCGACACGGGAACTGGATCGACAGACGGATACGCCGGCTCGGAGCCCCTGGTAGGATCCTCGGGCTCGTTGCCGCCCTCCACTGTCGTTTCGGTGGGACCGAGGTAGCTGAGATCCTGACCGACGCACTGCTCCGCTTCGGCACCCAGAGCCTGCACCTGGTCGTTGGCGATGGTGATATTCGAGTAGAAGTCGTAGCGGCCGCTCTCGTCGTCGCGCGCGATGGCCTCGTCGAGATTCGTCTTGTTCGACTCGCCGATGTTCAGCAGCTGTTTGATTTGCAGCAGCTTGTTGTTGACGCAGTTGAGCTTGATGACGTCCTTCTGCTTCCGCACGATGCCCTGGAGTTGCACGACTCGCCGCAGGATCTCGCGCATCTTGACCAGATACCCGTCTGCATTGGCGCTCATCTCCGAGGCGGGGATCTCTGCCCGCTTCGTCATCGGCTGAGCTTGGTCATCTGGTGTGTCGCCGACCTGCTTGGCGCCGTCACCTGCCGCAGGCGTACCGGCACCGGGCTGCCCGGCCGGGTCACCGGGTGGAGTGTCTGGCTGCTGGGCGAGACTGAGCCCGCTGCCAATCGACAGCGCACCCAAGACGATGCCTGCACCAAGCCATCTGCGAACCTTCGAGATTTCCATCCCGATTATCCTTCCCCCAGGACCCAAGGATTTTTGAGTGGGCCACATCATACGAGCCATACCTGCGTGCTGTCAATTGGTGTCCGCTTGCGCGATTTCGTTCAGGTGAAAACGAAATCCAAACGAGTGGTGGGTCTGTCAGACCGGCGCCCGCCGGTGAGCGGTCGCTGCGGAAACTACGAGGCCGGCCGGAATGTGAAGGGGAATTGGAATGTCGCAGTACCGTTGGGCGGCTTGTTGAAGCGCCAGCGCCGCGCGTTGGCCTGGATGCAGGCGTCGACGCCGCTGTCGAAGCCATCGACTTCGACCGCCGTCACGCTGCCGGCCGGGCCGATGGTGATGGTCACGTCGACACGGCCCTTGAGCGAGGAGTTGGCCTTGAGTGCGTCCTGGTAGCACTTCTGCACCGCGCCGTAATAGGACGTCTTGATCTTCTGGTACACAGACTCGGCGTCGAGACCGCCGTCGTCGTCCACGACCGGCTTGCCGACGTTACCGGTCGCTTTCACCTCTTCCTCGCCGACCTTCACACCCTTGCCGTCAGCTGTGCCCTTCGGGCCGGCTACGCCGGGACCCGATCCGACGCCGACCGCGCCGGTGGACGAGCCGCGCGTGCCGCCGGGGCTGTTGCCGTTGGTCGCCACACCGGTGCCGTCCTTGCGCGCCTTGTCGATGCCCGCTTGCAGGTCGCCGCCCGGGTTCTTGCCTTCGGTGACGTCGCTGAAGCGACCCTGGCCCTTACCCTTCGAGCCAATGGTCGCAATGAGCCCGCGCGCCGCTGCCTCTTCCTTGGCCTTGGCTTCGTCATCGCCACCGCCGCCCGCGGGCTCTTGCTTGGGCGGCGCCTTGGGCGGCTTTTCTGCCTTCTCGCCGCCCTTGTCTTCCTTGGCGGCTTCCTTGACCGGCTCCTTGGTCGCACCGACCTCGACCTCGACCGGCTTGGGCTCGGGCGGCTTCTCGAGCAGCGCCCTGGCGAAGCGATCTGGGATCTCGTCCGGCTCGGGCTTGCGTGGCGTGTCCGAGTAGAAGATCCACGCGACCGCCGTGGTGTGCGCGATCAGCGAGAATAGCAGCACGATCGCCATGTATGGATCGATGCGGTCCAG
>OBEQ012515601.1_pt1 | contig 31946 bp, 34 predicted proteins | sample 1670901 | NCBI WGS metagenome assembly OBEQ01 (sample SAMEA104232315, study PRJEB22302) | groundwater metagenome | biome: forest; feature: aquifer; material: groundwater | place: USA | collected 2011-08-07 | depth 5.4 m | reverse complement strand
GCTGTAGAAATACTTATTGGTACCCCGGCAGTTGCCAGCAATATTCGGGACGGTAAAACACACCTTATCGATTCGGTTATTCAAACTTCCCAGGATGTTGGCATGATGCCTTTGGAAACATCTTTGGCCCAGCTTGTGTTTGCGGGGGCAATTACTCTGGAGACTGCAAAAAGCTACGCTATCCACGAAGAAGAACTATTAAGGCTAATGGCATAATACTAACTTGTCATTGCGAGGAGTTTCGCACCTCTGTCATCCTGAGGAGGTCGCCAGAAGCGACCGACGCGAGGATCTTCCAAATTAGGAAGATTGCCGCGTCGCCACAATGCAAATGGCTCCTCGCAATGACAACTGCTAAACTCGTAATTATATGAAGTTCACTTATAGAGCAGTATCCAAAGAAGGGCGGGTTGTACAGGGATTAACCGACGCCAAAGACCCGGTAGATGTAGCAATTTATTTGCGTTCCCGGGAATTTTTGCCTATTAAAATCGAGCAACAGCAATCTGAATCTTTTAATCTTTTTCCTTTTTTGGGAAAAGTAGGTGGGTCAGATGTTGTTTTTTTTACACGTCAGCTTTCGTCTATGCTTGTGTCGGGTATAACAATAGTCGAAGCACTGCATGTGTTGCAGGCGCAAATTAAAAAGCCTGCAATGAATCTGGTTATTTCAGGAATAATTACAGACATAGAAGGGGGAAAATCTTTGGGCGACGCAATTGCTAAATATCCCGATATATTTTCCGGCATATATATTTCTTTAATCCGTTCGGCAGAAAAAGCAGGTATTTTGGACAAAGTGCTTTTGCGTTTGGCAGACAATTTGGAAAAGCAGGAAAAAGTTAATGGAACAATCAAAGGTGCCCTTACGTACCCTGCCATTGTTATTGTTGGCATGGTTATTGTGGTTATTATTATGATGCTTTTTGTTATTCCCCAACTTGGGGTTGTTTACCAGTCTCTAAATGTCGAATTGCCGCTTCCAACTCGTATTATTATGGGCATGTCAGATGCTTTTATTCACTATTGGTTTTTTATGATAGGAGGATTTGTTTTATTATTTATGGGTTATACACGGTGGCATAAAACAGAAAATGGAAAACTTATTATGGACGACCTAATGCTTCGTTTACCCGTGTTTGGCAAACTAATTCGGGAAACTATTTTAGCAAGTTTTTCCCGAACGCTTGGATTACTGGTAGGTTCTGGGTCGTTGGTTGTAGAATCGCTTAACCAGGCCGGAAGCGTTGCGGGCAACATGTTGTACCAAAATGCGGTTGTTAGTATTAGCAAGCAGGTAGAAAAAGGAGTAAGTATTACCGAAGCATTTGGCGGATACGATATTTTTCCCCCAATTCTTGTGCAAATGGTAAAAATTGGCGAAGAAACAGGAAAACTGGACGAATCCTTGCTTCGAGTGTCAGAATACTTCGAACGGGAAGTAGACGAGACAACAAGAACACTAACAACGGCAATGGAACCAATTATTATGATTATCCTGGGAGCCGGCGTTGCGTTTTTAATTATTTCTATTATTACGCCGATATATAGTTTGGTAGGCGCAATAAAGTAACAAATGCCGACTTGAAATTTGTTTATAAATTTGCTATATTGTATTTGTTCTTTACCATTACTTATAAGTTTTTATGGGGCTGAAATGCAGAAATGGCTCTACTGCGGGGTACAAGTAGACCAACCGTAAGGTTGGCATCCAACGTATTACGATGAAGGTTAGCCACCCTTCCGGTCCCATAAAAGCTTATAATTCTTAAGATAACCTTTTCTTCTTATTCGAAACGCTGTTACCACAAAATTCATGTTTTCTGTATTATTTTCATTTATTGTCACTTGAGTGGCCTCGAAAGAGCAAAAATAATTTTTACTTTTTATCTTCTTTATAAAACAAACCTGTCCACGTTTTCCTCCTTTATTTTCATAAATTTTGTCTGGAAACCGAACAATAGAAACTAAATTACGAAGAATAAATTCATATTCCTCTGCTGGTTTTGCGTCATACAGGTGCTTGAGCATTTTTGTTGTTACATGCACTTTTTGTGTTTTAAGATTAATTGCTTTTATAACTTCGTTAGTAACACTGCACAAGAATGTTGTTTGAAGAATAATAGGAGCTTTTTCTTCTGTTCCTTGAATATAAAGCTTGTGCAGTTTAGTTAAACTAATCTTCCTCATATGAATTATTCTATCAGAAATTGCTCTATGTATTCTGATCTTTTGGAAGATATAGTGGTAGTGTGTCTTTTGCGACCTCGTAGGTCTAACGCTTACGACCTACGAGGTCTAAGCCAACTAAAAAAAATACGAAAATATACACCCTTGACAAGCAATTTTCTTTATGAGTATGATGGATAAGTTAAATAAATGAAAAAATATCTCTCATCTTTCAACTCTCATTTTTCATCTCGTAAAGGCTTCACATTAATCGAACTTCTTGTTGTCATTGCAATTATAGGTATTTTAGCAGCAGCAGTGTTGGTTGCCATAAACCCAGGTCAAAGAATTGCTTCTTCAAGAAATGCAACAGTTAGATCAGATCTTAACGCGATAGGAAATCAAGCAAATATATTTAATACCGATACTGGATTAGTAAGTAGTTGTGCTTCTGGTGGATCATATGCTAATGCATTTGGACAGACAGTATGTACTAAGGTATTTATGGCAGCACCGAAAGATCCAACGGGAACACCATATGTATATAAAGCTACTCCGGCAAGTTGCGATGGTAATACTGTTGGAATAGCATGTACCGCAATTTCTGTGCAAGGTCCTGCATTCTCAGACGGTGTAATTGATGCTAGTACAAACAAATTATGGTGCTGGAGATCAGCTACAGGTACAATAGTACAGACTGATGTTACAGGTAATTGCATACCATAAAAGCATACTGTCTTCTTAATATAAAAAAGCTAATTCATAGAGATTTTTTTTCGTTAGACGAATTAGGATTTACTCTTATAGAACTTCTTGTTGTCATTGCAATTATAGGCATTTTAGCGGGAGCTGTTATTGGATTAATTAATCCTGCCAAGCGAATAAGCCAGGCAAAAGACGCAAATCTTAAAGCAAGCATGAGTCAAATTGTTCAAGCGCTTGGCGCATACTACACAACTAATCAGAGATATCCCCCCGTTACTAATGCTAATACGTATGGTCTTGAAGATTTAGTAGAAAAAAATGAGCTAAAAAATCTTCCAAAACAAACAGATGGTACCACGAATTTTGGTTATGCAAAAGGTACGTCAGAAGTAGCGGTTTGGGGTGCTCTTAGCGATCCCGCAGTTTCGGGTGGGTTATATTGTTGGGATTCTACAAACAATGTTTTTAAAAATGGAGTATCTGCAACTGCTCCAAGTGGATCACTCCCAACGTGTCCATCCCAGTAATTTCTGGTATTATAGATAGATGGAATTCATTGCGATTTTTCTTTTTATTCTGGGGTTGTGTATTGGGAGTTTTTTAAATGTGCTTGTCGATAGATTGCCAAGGAATGAGTCAATTGGATTCTGGACAAGCCAGAATGACAAGGAAAAAAGGTCTTATTGCGAATCGTGTAAGCATACGCTTGCCTATTTGCATAGTCATTTAACAATGGTATATACTATACTATAGCGATATGCATTTGTGGGATTACGATAAGAAAGAATTAGAAAAAACAGAAAGCGGAAGAATACTTATTCTTGAGCGCACAATTAATTATGGTCCGGAAAAGGGCGAAAAAATTCCGCTTGCACAAGTTAAGAAATATTGGAACAAACTCCAACTTTTTACGCTGCAAAAAAGGTTATTTGAGCTTTTGATATGGGGAAAATATCGTTCTTCACCAAAGAACAACAACTCATTTTGGATTTAATAAAGCAGAATGCATTTTTGCAATCGCAGTTTTATTTTACCGGCGGAACTGCGCTTTCTGCGTATTATCTTCAGCATCGTTATTCTGATGATTTAGATTTTTTTTCGAAAAGTAGGTTCGACAATGAAGTAATCCTAACTCTGGTTGAAGAATGGAGTCAAAAACATGGGTTTACGTTCCGATCGCGTTTTGTAGAAGTCGTTTATATTTTTAATCTTACGTTTGGTAAAAACACTTTTTTAAAGGTTGATTTTGCGTATTATCCTCACAGAAAAATAGAAAAGGAGACAATAATAGACGGCATTGGTGTTGATAGTTTAACAGACATCGCCGTCAATAAATTGTTTACGATATCGCAGCGTACAAATATAAAGGATTTTGTTGATTTATATTTTCTTTTGCAAAAATTCAGTGTTTGGGATTTGCTTTCCGGTGTTAGAGTAAAATTTGGTATGGAGCTAGAGCCAATCCTTGTTGGGTCTGATTTTCTTAAAGCAGAAACATTTGAATTTCTTCCAAAAATGATTAAGCCCCTAACTCTTGCGGAATTAAAAACGTTTTTTAGAGAAAAAGCAAAAGAAATTGCCGGTAAATCGGTAAAATAAAAGATGATAATTGTTATTTTTACCCTTTTTATTACCGGCATTTGTGTTGGGAGTTTTTTAAATGTGCTTGTCGACCGGTTACCAAGGGGCGAGTCGATTGGATTCTGGACAAGCCAGAATGACAAGGAAAAAAGGTCGCATTGTGAACATTGTAAGCACACGCTTGCATGGTACGACCTGGTTCCCCTACTCTCATTCATTTTCCTCAGAGGGAAATGCAGGTACTGCAAAGTTTCACTCTCGCTATATTATCCTATTATTGAGGTAATAACGGGAATTTTGTTTGTATTAGCGGTTTTTCTCCTTTCTCATGGCGTCATCCTGGAGAGAGCTTTGCGACCGATAGGATCTTGGGATTCTATCGCTTCGCTCCAGAATGACATGGCGATATATATTATTGTAATTAGTTACTATCTTTACCTTGTTTCTTCTTTAATTGTTATTTTTTTTGTAGATCTTAAAAATGGCATTATCCCCGATAAAATTCTTGTCCCTGCAATTGTTATTACTTTTCTTTTCCAACTATACGCTATACGCTATACGCTATACGCTTCTTTATTGTCTGCCCTTGGTGTCTTCCTTCTTTTCCTTTTTCTTCATCTTGCAACTCGTGGAAGGGGCATGGGATTTGGGGATGTAAAATATGTTATTTTAATGGGGCTCGTACTTGGATTTCCTGGTATTGTTGTTGGCATGTATATAGCATTCTTGACAGGTGCCGCAGTGTCTCTCATACTAATAGCATGGCACAAAAAAAAGCTTCACGGCAGCACAATTCCTTTTGGTCCATTTCTGGTTTTTGGAACTATAGTCGCCATGTTTTGGGGAACCGTGCTGTTGCGGCAATTCCTACCATTCCTCGTGAAATAGATTCTGGAGTCGTCGTTGCTACTCCTCCCCAGAATGACGTCATTCTGGTAAGTCCGATGTTGCATCGGGCGCATCCAGAATCTGTTTACCGGCGCGGTTTTACTCTAATAGAGTTGATTGTTGTTATTGCAATTATTGGCGTTCTTGCAACAGCTCTGTTAACCCTTGCAAATCCTGTGGAGCAATTTAAAAAAGCACGGGATGCACAGCGAAAGCAGGATTTGTCCCAAATTGCAAAAGCATTAGAAACTTACTATAGCGATAATAATAATTATCCTGTGGATATTTATAGTAATAACTCATCATTATCGCCAAGCTACATGGCCAAAGTTCCTGTTGATCCGTTATCATCCCAGTCCTATACTTACCATACGGAGGGTGCGGGCTACAGGCTTTTTGCAAAGCTAGAACGATGTTCGGATAGTCAGAGTATCGCAGGAATAAACTGTACTAATAACAGTAATAATACGCAGAATAATTTTACAATTACGTCTTCCAATCTTGCCACAGCAGCCTTTGGCACTCCAATTCCTACTCTTACTCCTACTCCAACTACACCAATTCCCGCAGATACTCTTACTCCAACCGCAACGCCTACAATTACTCCAACGCCAACTGTAACCCCCACTCCAACTATTACTCCAACGCCAACAACACCACCCGTTTCTACAACTTATACCATTGCCGTCTATGCCTATAACGATGCCAACAATAATTGTATTGTGGATAGTGGAGAAGGATTTTATACATCAGGTGCAGCAGTTACTATTACCAACAGTGGCGGTACTGCTGTTGCATCAGGCGCCACCAATTCTTCAGGTTCTTACACAAGTCCCCAGCTTGTCGCGGGAACGTATAGCACTACACTTGCTGCTCCATCTGGCTGGCAGGTTTCTTCGTGTGCTGCAATGACCATGCCTATTGCAACAACTATTTCTTCCAGCACAGGCAACGTAACCGTGAATGTATTTGTGCATACTATTACCCTAACCGCAACGCCAACCCCCACGCCTAACTTAAGTCCCGTTTTGCTGGGAACTGCATCAACAGATAGTAATGGTTATCCTTTATCGGTCTTTGCTTCTGGAGCATACGCATACGTGACAAACGCTACTTCTAACACTTTGCAAAAATTTTATGTCAGCGGCAATACACCAAATTTAGTCGGCTCTGCAGCAACAGGTGTTCGTCCTTGGTCATTGTTTGTCTCTGGTACATACGCATATGTGGTAAATAAGGACGACAACACCCTGCAAAAATTTGATGTCAGGGGCGATACACCAATCTTAAAAGGCACTATCTCAACAGGGACTATACCCTATTCGATTTTTGTCTTAAGCAATTATGCATATGTAACAAATGTTGTTTCCAACACCCTGCAAAAATTTGATGTCAGGGGGGATACACCAACTCTAGTCGGCTCTGCGTCGACAGGCACTTTTCCTTCTTCGGTATTTGTCTCTGGTACATATGCATATGTAACGAATAATAGCTCTCTTACCCTGCAAAAATTTGATGTCAGGGGCGATACACCAACTCTAGTCGGCTCTGCGTCGACAGGAAATAATCCTTTCTCAGTTTATGTTGCAGGTATCTATGCGTATGTGGTGCTTAATCAAAATAATACTTTGCAAATATGGGATGTCAGCGGTGATACACCGATTTTTGGAGGTTCAACATGGACCGACAATTACCCTTTTTCAGTATATGTTGTAAACAACTACGCGTATGTGATAAATAATCAATCCAACACCCTGCAAAAATTTGATGTCAGTACTAACACACCAAATTTAGTCGGCTCTGCAGCAACAAGAGTTAGTCCTCGGGGGTTATCTATCTCAGGTAGTAATGTGTATGTAATAAATAACAATTCAAAGACACTGCAAAAGTTTTCTTTGTAGATTAAAGTAAATATATGATACAAACGATTGACAAAAAAATAGTTATTGTGTTAGTTTTTTTAATTGCTCTTTTTGCAGTAGGTATTATATACCTCATGTATGCTGCATCGTCTAAAATAGGTTCTGTTTCTGTTCAAACGGAACAATCAACAACGCAGTTACAAACAGTGCATCCAACTATTCCCCAGGATATGATACCAACCAGTGATACTACAATAGTACTCACCAACACTGGTTTTGAACCAAAGGCAATTACGATTAAAACCAGAACGCAGGTTATTTTTACCTACGACGGCTCGGAAACTGCGTCGGTGCAATCCCATGACTATGCACGATTAAACCTTGGCCCCTTTCATAGCGGGACAAGTTTAACCATTATTTTTGACAAACCGGGAACATATACATACTACGACAGCTTCCATCCAACACGAACAGGGATTATTATTGTGCAATGAATTTTTTTTATTTCCTAGAGGCTTTACTCTTATAGAACTTTTGGTTGTTATTGCTATTTTAGCGGTGTTTAATTTTATGAGATTGACTCAAATAAGGCTATTTGTGTTGACAAACTGACGTAAATACAGTATTATACAGTTATATGAAGATAAAAAGACTTCTGGAAGATGAAATCTTGAAACAATTAGATACTAGTTCTAAAGGCATAGTCATATATGGTCCACGCCAAGCAGGGAAAACCACCTTGGTAAATGATGTATTAGCAAAAAGATCATGGAAAACTCTTGTTTTAAACGGAGACAGACGCGGAAATTGGTGGGATATTATTACAAGCCGCGAGTTATCAAAAATAAAATTACTTTTACATGGTTACCAGGTTGTATTTATTGATGAAGCCCAAAGAATACCCGAAATAGGTTTAAGTCTAAAAATTATTCTGGACGAGTTTCCATTGTTAAAAATGATTGTTACCGGTTCTTCTTCGCTTGACTTGGCCAGTAAAATTAGTGAGCCGTTAACGGGTAGGATTTTTACACACAAACTTTACCCTATTTCTTTTGCTGAACTTAACACAATCTTTACCCCTTTTGAATTACAAGAAAATCTTGAGGAAAGGATGATTTTTGGATCTTTCCCGGAAGTATTTTCCCTGCAAGGAAGTTCTGCAAAAACAGAATATTTGGTTAATCTTACAGACAATTATCTTTACAAAGATTTACTGGAATTCGGAGGAATAAGAAATTCAAATAAGATCAGGGATTTGTTAAAACTATTGGCTTTTCAGGTTGGCTCGCAGGTATCTTTGTCAGAATTAGGAAATAGTTTGGACTTAAGCAGAGCTACCGTGGATAGATACATTGATCTTTTGGAAAAATCATATGTCATATTTAGACTGAGTGGGTTTAGCCGTAATTTGCGTAAAGAAGTTTCCAAAATGGACAAAATTTATTTTTATGACACTGGGGTAAGAAATACAATAATCGGCAATTTAAATTTTCTTAACAACCGCGATGATTCGGGTAAATTATGGGAGAATTTTTTAATGATAGAAAGAATCAAACGACAAGAACATGCGCATAAACTATACGGTTATTACTACTGGCGTCTGTCCAGCGGGGCGGAAATTGACCTGGTCGAAGAAGAGGGCGGACAATTACATGGGTATGAGTTTAAAAATACAAAGAAAACAACCAGACCTCCTAAATCCTGGCTTGCATCATACCCGAATGCTCAATTTAAAAGCATAAACAAAGATAATTACCTGGATTTTGTAATTATTTGACACAATTTTTTTCTCCTGATACGATAGGTATTATGAGGAGAGGATTTACCCTTATCGAGCTTTTGGTTGTTGTTGCTATTTTGGGAATACTTATTGGTGTTTTGGTAACTATTATTAATCCAGCCGGGCAAATTGGAAAAGCACGGGACGCACAGCGAAAAAATGATTTACATGCAATGCAATCGGCGCTGGACGCGTATCTTAACGATACCGGTCATTATCCACCGGGAGGTAGTACGGAAGATACGAAATGTCGTATTCTTCCTGCTGTGGACTGGGGAGATCCATGGCCTGGGTATATAGGAATAGTGCCAAAAGACCCACTTTCGACACAGCATTATTGCTACCAGCCAGACAGTACAAATGGTCCTTTGAGTGGTTATTACTTATATGCAAAATTCGAGCGGACAACGGATAACCAGACTATTACAGGTTTGCCTTACGGTTATAATTATGGCGTTTCTTCTTCTAATCTTTCTGTTGTTGGGCCAGTTTCTGCACCAATTGCAACGTCGACTCCAACCGCAACGCCCGGTTCTCCAGCAGCAACGTCTACTCCAACGCCGACTCCAGTATGCGTAAATGGATACAAAGATGTGGACAAAGATGGATATGGTGCTGGAGCTTTTGGTTGTTATATTCCCTCTCCAAGTTATAATATTGTCAACAATAATACTGACTGTTACGATGGAAATGCAAATGCGCACCCAGGACAGACGGCATACTTTACTGTAGATAGAGGAGATGGAAGTTTTGATTACGATTGTAATGGCAGCAATAATTACCAATACCAATCATGGATCGGTTCTATTTCGGGATGCAATTTTTCATGTCGCAGTATACCTGCAACATGGACGTGCGGCGCTATTATTTCCAATGGAATTGTTTGTGGCGGAGCGAGTGGTACTTTCTATACAGATGCTAACTGTTCGGCTGGAGCAACTTCCGCGACGACTATTGCCTGTCGCTAGTTAGGGATGAAAAAAGTATTAGGTATTAAATATTATCTATTAAGAGACAACGGGCTTACATTTGTCCAATATGTCATAGGCATTGCACTTATAATGCTTGTTTTAGGTGTTGTTTTTAATAGCAAAATTAGTTTGTATTTTGGACAAATGCGGGATACGCAAAGAATTGCTGATTTGTCAAAAGTGCAGCAAGCAATTATACAATATTACAAAGATAATGGAAGTTATCCTCTTAGCACATCTATAAATGAAAAAAAACCATATAGGATAAGGGGATTTAAAGTTGACCAGCCGGTTATAGATTGGGGGGAAGCATGGCTTCCCTATTTGGATACATTGCCAAAAGATCCGAACAACCAAAGTTCATATGTTTATTATGCCAGTCCCAATGGACAAGCATATTGGTTATATGCTAGTCTGGAAGATGGATCGGGTAATCCAAGCGCATGTAACAAAGGACAAATGTGTCCTGGATTACGGTCAAGCGGTATTCCTTCCAATGCGTGTGGGAATATTTGTAATTATGGAATAAGCAGTCCGAATGTAAGCCCATAAAAAGAATTATGAATTATGAATTAAGAATTAGGGAAAAAGGATTTACGCTGATAGAGCTTCTGATTGTTATTGTAATTATTGGCATTTTGGCAGCAATGATTTTGGCGAATTTTGTGGGTGTTAGGCAGCGAGCCCGGGACGGACGAAGAAAAAGCGATCTTAGGCAAATCCAATCGGCAGTCGAGTTATATAGAGCAGATAAGGGGAGTTATCCTTCCTCAGTTACATGTGGCGGAACTATACAAAATGCAGATGCGAGCGTAACATATCTAAAAATAATTCCTTGTGACCCTTCAGGTAGTGCTTGGACTCAATATACTTATTCACAGGGTGGTGGATACACATTAGTTGCCTGTTTGGAGAATGCAAATGATAGCGAGGCAGACAAGCAACCTCCATCTAATAGTTGTTTGGGAACAGGTGTAAAATATACGTTGACTAATCCCTAGAAAAGTTGAAAGTTGAAAAATGAAAGATGAAAAATAAATTAAGTTATCTCTCATCTCTCATCTCTCATCTCTCATCTCGTCAGGGTTTTACTCTAATCGAGCTTTTGTGGTCTGTTGCAATTACCGCAATGCTATCGGCAGTTGGTATTGCTGCGTTTTTTACATTTAGCAGAATGCAGGTGCTAAATAATGCTGCATCTGAATTTGCAACAACACTTAACACTGCCAAATCCCTCACACAATCCCAGGCAGAACCAGCAAGTAAGCGTCCATGTGTTGGTTCTTTGCCAAGCTCTTATATATTTGATGGGTATAAAGTGACTATAATAGATCCGTCAACTTATAAATTAGAAGCGCAATATACTCCTTCTGCAGGTTCCAGTAAGTGTGTTTCTACAATTTTGGATCAGAAGGGAAACCCGACAAGAAAATTGCCAGATGGAGTTACTTTTGGTTCTTCCCCCTCTTTCTTTTTCCCTGTATTATCCGGGGGGGTAACAATTACAGGTGTAAGCACAGTTACTTTGACGGGTATTTTGGGTACATCAAAAACAATTTCTGTATCCCCTTCGGGGTTAATAACAAGTAACTAAATATACTGTTCGAGCTTGTCGAGAGCCATTTGACATTCCCGACCTGATCGGGAATCTAACTCTGGATCCCCGCTTTCGCGAGGATGACATAAAGTTGTATGAAAAAATCAAAAGGACAATCGCTTATAGAAGTATTAATTGCATTTAGTGTTTCTATAACTATTATTGCAGCTGCTGTTTTGGCAGTCCTGTTTGCGCTTTCTAATGCGCAGGCTAGTAAAAATCAAAACCTTGCAACACAATATGCCCAGGAGGCAATAGAAATTATTCGTCAAAATAATCTTTCCGGGGTGGCAATAAGTGGTGGAGTACAATGTCTTGATGCGCGTATGCATTTATCAAATATACCAGCAGGAACGAATGTTTGCCAGATAATGAGCTACAACACGACTCCTCCAATGAGCAATACTATTCCATTTTTACGGCAGGTAACTGTAGAAACGGGTAACGGTGTTGCATCATGTGGAAGCGCAAAACAGGTCAAAGTGGATGTGTTTTGGTCAGATAATAAATGTCAAGGAACGGGTGCTTCGTCGTATTGTGAAAAAGTAGAACTTGTTTCTTGCTTTAATCCAAGTCAGGTATCAGGACCATAAAAAGAATTATGAATAAAGAATTAAGAATAAAGCATAAATTCATCATTCATCATTCATCATTCATCATTCGTAAACCCGAAGGTTTTACTTTTGTCGAAATTTTGGTAGTGCTTGCAGTGCTTATGGTAACAGGTGCGGTTGTTGGTGTTATTCTTTTTTCTACACTAAAAGGAGCAACAAAGACAAATACACTGTCTGTCGTTCGGCAAAATGGGAATTACGCAATTGCCCAGATGTCAAAAACCATTCGTAATGCGAAGCAGTTTAATGGTGTTAGTATTAACAATGATCAGAATGTGCCTTATACGACAGATTGTACAGCAAGCGATTCTACACCATACAAATATCTTAAGATTACTGATACAAATGATCAATCTGTTGTTTATTCCTGTGAAACAACTACTACTTCTGGGATTATTTCTATACGCACAAGTTTATTAGATGCAAATAGCGTGGTTGTAAACTCGTGTTCTTTTATCTGTACACAGATAAATTTTGGAGACAATCCAACAATTGGCATTAACTTTTCTTTAAGCCAAAAACAAGCACCAGGCACTACTCCTCTTTCGGATAACCAGGCAACGGTGCAATTTTCGACATCTATAAACACAAGAAACCTGGCGCGGTAGTCTCTTAGTTGTCATTGCGAGCGATCGAAGGAAGCGTGACAATCTTCCACGGGTGCTTCGTCGTTCCTCCTCGCAATGACAACGTCGTTGACAGGAAGTGTGCAGAATTGATACGCTAAGTGTATGAGGAATAAAGAAGAGTCTGGGCAGGCTTTGCTTGTTGCTGTTTTGGTTATGGTTGTTGTGCTTACTGTTGGTCTGGCTGTTGCATCCAGGTCTATAACAAACCTGCGGACAAGCACCGAAGAAGTAAATTCGCAAAAGGCATTTTCTGCAGCAGAAGCAGGCATAGAATATGAAATTAATCCAGCGCCAGGCAATTCTGGTACTCGTCAGTCTCTAAAAGACCTTGGTAATAACGAGGCAGTAAGTACAAAGGTTATATCGGTTAGTGGTCATGAGTTTTTGGTTTACAATGGGAACCCTGTGGCAAAAGATGACGGCGCAGACATTTGGTTTTCGGATCCTACTTATAATAATTCACTAAGTCCAGGTTATTTTACTCTTTATTGGGGATCGCCTGCTGATGCGTCGTGTTCTCCAAGTGCTGCAGCTGTTGAAATAATTGTTGTAAGTGGTGCGTCCAAAGCAACAGCGGAAACAAAACGATATGCTGTCGATCCATGCGGTCGGGCAAGCGGGTTTGCTTCTGCTGGTAGCGCTGGTCATACTATCGGGGGGCATGCGTTTGGGTTTAAGACTTCTATTAATTCTCTTAGCAACGTTTTTTTTATTCGGGTTATTCCTTTATACGCCACTACCGGTACAGTTTTTGGGGTAAATACCTGTAGTGGGGGAAGTGGAGGAAGTGGCTGCACAGACCTTCCCCAGCAAGGACAGCAAATAGATGCAACCGGCACTGCCGGGGAAACAACACGCAAGATTACGTATTTTCAAGGCCCGCCAAAAATTCCCGTAGAACTTTTTCCGGCAATTATTTTTTCGCCCTAATTTATTATGAAAACACAACCATTTGGTCTTGATATTGGTATGGTTTATATGAAGGCTGTATGGCTTTCGGAAGACAAGGGAAAACTAGCGTTATCTGCTATTGCTCAGGCACAAACTCCTGCAAAAGGTATGCTGTCGGAAAATCCTTTTGACCAGGAAGGAATGGCACAGGCAATAAAACAAATGCTTACGGATGCAAAAATAACAGTGCCTTTTGTTAATGTTTCTCTTCCGGAAAGTCAGGTATATACACGGGTTATCGAAATGCCTGTGTTGTCGGACGAAGAACTAAAATCTGCTATTTATTGGGAAGCAGAACAATATATTCCGCTGCCATTAAACAGCGTAACATTGGATTGGACAATTTTGCAAAAACCAGCAAAAGAAATGGAAGGTGGAAAAATGCAGGTACTGCTTGTCGGTGCGCCGACTGTACTATTAGATAAATATCAAAAAATTCTTGAATTGGCAGGGTACACCATTAACGTTGTAGAAACAGAAATTTTAGCAACAGTTCGGGCTTTAATAAATGCGCAAAGTCCCAGCAGTATTGTTGTATATATTGGTGACCTTAGCACATCTTTTGCAATAACAAGAAATGGTATTATTGTCTTTTCCTATGCTGTTGCAACAGGTGGTATTGCGCTAACTCGCGCGATCGCAAGCGATTTTGGTATTACAGGAGCACAGGCAGAAGAATATAAAAGGACATATGGCATCTTGAATTCGGGCATTGGAAAAACAACCAGAGCAATGGATCCAATTCTTTTTTCCATTATCGCAGAAATTAAAAAAGCAACTGCGTTTTATGCAGAAAAATATGGCAGCGATTTTCCTATCTCCCAGATTTTGCTATCTGGCAGAAATGCCAGGCTTCCCGGTCTTGACTTATTTTTTGCTCAAAACTGTGGTATAGAAACGATTATTGTAAACCCTTTCCGCCAGGTTGGTATAGACTCAACTTTGGTTCCAAAAGAAATTTCGGATATTGCATCTGATTTTACCATTGCGATGGGACTTGGAATGAGAAATTATGAGTGATGCAATTAACTTGCTTAAAGGGAGCAAGGAAAAACGTTTTCGGGCAGAAAAAATCTTACGCGTAATGCGTCGAACGTCTTTTCTTCTTCTTTTTTTAGTTGGCAGTGTTTCGATTGTATTTTTTTTCCTCAATAGGCAATCCCCCATATTATCTTTAAAAAACGACGAAGCAACACAGATAGCCACACTTACAACTATGCGACAAAAAGCGGTACGGCTTATTCTTGCAGAAAAAAGACTAACCGATATTTCTGGGATTTTCGAAAAAAAAGCACACTTAGATTCTGTTATTAATGGTGTGACAGGAGGAATTCCAACAGATATTTCTGTGCAATCATTGTCTTTAGATGGGAAAAAATTTACAATTACTGTACTTTCGTCATCTCTTGTTTCTGCCAACACACTTCTGGATACTATTACTGCGTTGGTACAAAAGAAAAAAGTATTTACAAAACTTACGTTGGATGGACTATCTATGGATCCTGGTAAAAAATATTATGTTATTTTATTTTCAGGTGACTTGCCATGAATAAAAACCATACATTTCCTTTTTTAAAAGAATCATTTGATCAAAATACACTTCGTATTTTGTACTACAAAAATAAAATGTATATTATTCCTCTTATGGCAATTTTTGTTGCAGTGCTCCTTTTTTTCTTTGCAGTTATTCCCCAAATTCAGGAATATTTTACTTTAAAAGATGAAGAAAAAAATATCCAAGAAAGAATAAGCATATTAAAAACGAACACATCGTTTTTATCAAGTGTTAATGCAGCGGATGTAGACAGTAAATTTCAGACTTCGCTTTTAGCGCTTCCTGTGGAAAAAGATTTCGATGGCATACTTAGTGTTATACAATCTGCAGCAAATGATGCAAACGTAACACTTGGCGATTATTCTTTGCAAATTGGCGATCTTTCTACCCCGTCAACAAAAGTTATCACTGCACTTCCGTTAGAAGTTAATTTAACCGTTAATACTGGACTTGTAGGAATGCAACATTTTATGGCAGCGCTTGCAAAACGTCTTCCTTTATCGGAAGTAACAAAAATTCAAATTTCAGAAACTTCATCTACCCTTACACTTGTTTTTTACTATAAACCGCTTCCTTCTTTGTCTTTTGATGGCACACAAAAATTAACAATGTTTTCAGGGGAACAAAATACTACAATGAATAAGCTATCTACTTTTAGTAAGTAAATCAGGTCGCTGTTTTTTTGTTTTTTTTAAAGCCTCAATTTTGCGCCACTCTGAAATTTTTTTATGATCCCCGGTCAGTAGAATTTCGGGGACAGATTCGTTTTTATATGTTGCTGGGCGGGTGTATTGTGGATATTCTAATAGCGTATAGCGTTTAGCGCCTAGCGTATAGTTGGAAAAAGACTCACTCTCTGTTGATTCTTTTGTTATAACTCCTGGTAGTAATCGTACAACGGCATCTATTATAGCCATTGCAGGAATTTCTCCCCCAGTTAATATATAATCACCTATCGAGATCTCCTCATCTACAAGATTTCTTACCCGCTCGTCTACTCCTTCGTATCTGCCACAGATAAAGACAAGTCGATCATACTTTGCCAATTCTTGTGCTTTTTTTTGCGTGAAAGGTGCACCCTGAGGATCAAGAAGAATAATTCTTCTCGTGCTTGTGGCTCGTGGCTTGTGGTGCGTTACTGATTGAATTGCTTTGTCAATTACATCGACCCGCATAACCATTCCTGCTCCCCCGCCATATGGTGTATCGTCAACCAAACTATGTTTGCCCTTGCCAAAATCACGAATATTGACAAATAAAATTTCTACGAGTTTTTTTGCCTTAGCAAGTTTTAGTATTGAATGTTCAAAAACACCCTGGAACATTTCTGGGAACAAAGTAAGAATGGTAATTTTCATAATATTTAGTCATCCTGGTAAGCGAAGTGCATCCAGGATCTGGTGGGAGATTCTGGACAAGCCAGAATGACGATCATCTACTGTGGCTGTTCTTCCAAAGATATATTAATTCGTTTGTTTTCTTTCATTGCAGGAATTTTCATAACGTTCCTAAGGGACCTTATGACTTTTCCTTCTTTACCAATAATTTTTCCCATGTCTTCTTTGTTTACAGAAATAATAAACTGTATAATACCTTCTTGTTCTTCTTCTTTAATTTTTACATCTTTAGGGTTGTCGACAATTTGGGAGACAAGATGCATTAGTGTGTCTTTCATATAATATATTGCTGAGCTATTTTGGTAACTTCTGCGGTTGGTTTTGCACCTTTGCTTATCCAATAATCATACCGTTCTTTGTTAATGTGAATATTCGCTTTGTCTACTCGTTTTTCGTACCACCCAAGATTTTCGATTGGCAATCCGTCACGTCTGCTTCGTTTTTCTTTCACGACAACACGGAACTTTCGTTCCCCCTTTTTTCCTACTCGTGCTAATCGAATAATAACTGCCATATTTTTTAGCGTATAGCGTATAGGCAGTAGCGTATAGTTAAAAAATAACTAAACGCTAGACGCTACTTACTAAACGCTTATATTGTACCATTATTTGTGAGGCTTCTCAAGCAGTGGGTTTTTTGTATTTATAATGTGTTGCAATTGCCTGTTCTGCTGCGTGTTCTTCGGCTTCTTGCTTGGATGTTCCTTCCCCACTTCCCAACAACTTGTCGTCCACAAACACACCAATGGTAAAAGTTTTAGCATGTGCTGGTCCTACTTCTTTTGTAACCGTATAGACCGGGGATTTAAGCTTTGTGGATTGGACATATTCCTGCAGCAAACTTTTTGGGTCTTTGAGTGTTTCTTTTTCGACAATTGTTTTTGCCTTTTGCAACACAGTGTCTTTAATAAACTTTTCTGCGGCTGTTATGCCCTGGTCCAAAAAAAGTGCGCCAATAAAGGCTTCAAAACTGTCTGCTAGTAAACTTTGGTTTTGTCTTCCTTTTGATTCTTCTTCTCCTCTGGAAAGTCTTAGTAGTTCTCCAAATTGTAAATCCCGTGCGTTTTGCGCCAGGCTTTTTGTGTTTACAAGCAGGGAGCGCAAATTTGTTAGTGTTCCTTCATCAAAATCTGGATAATCCCGAAAAAGGATGTTAGAAACGACAAAAGACAAAATACTGTCTCCTAAAAATTCAAAGCGTTCGTTTGATTGGATTTTTTCCTTTGTTTCGTTTAAATACGACCTATGGGTAAATGCCTGTGTATACAGTTTTTGGTTTTTAAATTTAGGAAGTTGCATAATTTGTGTTCCCAAGTGCCCCGTTAATAAAGTTTGGGCTTTTTTCTCCGCCGTATTCTTTTGCAAGTTCTATTGCTTCGTCAATAACTACTTTTGGTGGTTCTTTTTTTTCGATTAATAACTCAAATACAGCAAGCCGAAGGATGGCCAGGTCTACTTTGTTTATTTTTTCGATTGGAAATTCTGGCGCAGATTCGTGAATTATCTTGTCGATCGATTCTTTCTGGGCAATTATTTGTTTTGCTCTGTCGCTTACATGTTGTCTATGGAAGTCGTCAGCAAAAAGTTCTTCGACCAGTTTTTGTCGTATCTTATGCCTGGGGTCAAGCGCTGTTTTCATCTGACTTTTTCTTAATTACTCTTGCTTTGCTTTTTACTTCTATAACCTGTCTTCCGTCGTAATATCCGCATTGTTTGCACACTGTATGCAATGCTTTTATGTTACCACAATTTGCGCATGCTGCACCGACATTTACAGATAAATGAATGCTTGCACGACGTTTTCCCTTTCGCTGTGTTGAATGTCTTCTTTTTGGTTCATGTGGCATATGTACCCATTATTGTACTGTATTTTGAGCTTGGTTGCAATATAGTTAGTCAGGGGATGTGTTTGCGTTTACTATGGTATTGAGTTTTTCGGCTAATAATGGATATTTCTTAAGTGTTGGAAATATTTTTTCTGCTTCGATTCTTGCTTTTTCTATTAATGGAAAATCAGAAAACGATGCTATTTTTAAATTGGTGTTGCCATGTTGTACTGTTCCAAATAATTCCCCTGGCCCCCGTAATCTTAAATCCAATTCCGCAAGTTCTGCGCCAATTTGCGTTGTTTCCATTGCCTTTAGTCTTTGAATTGTAATTGGATTTGTAGCGTCTGTAAAAAGAAGACAGTACGATTGTTTGTCTCCCCTGCCCACTCTGCCTCTTAGTTGGTGTAATTGCGAAAGTCCAAACCGTTCTGCGGCTTCTATAACCATAATGGTTGCATTTGGAATGTCTATGCCAACTTCTACCACGGGCGTAGCAACTAAAATATGAATTTTGCCTTCTCGAAATTGTTGCAATATTGCATCTTTTTCTTTTGCTTTTAGTTTTCCATGCAGTAATCCAAGAGAAAGTTTTGGAAACACTTTTTTTTGCAGTCGTTCAAATTCTTTTGCGGCTGCTTTCACAGTTTGCATTGTTTCCGATTCTTCTATAAACGGGCAAACAATAAAAAGTTGAGAATTGAAAGTTGCAAGTTGAGATTCCATCCATTTGTACGCACCTTTCCTTTTTTCTTCGGGCACAAGCCATGTTTTTATTATTTTTCTGCCCTTTGGCATCTCGTCTAAATACGAAACATCTAGGTCTCCATACATGGTTAGTGCAACGGTTCTGGGAATTGGGGTTGCGGTCATGGTAAGCAAATGGGGATTTTTTCCTTTTTGCCGAATAATACTTCGTTGTTCTACCCCAAAGCGTTGTTGTTCGTCAATAATAACCAGGCCAAGTTTGTCGAAATTAATGTTTTTGGAAAGAACAGCATGGGTACCGATGAGAATATCAAAAGCTCGTAGCGTATGGCTTGTGGCATGTGGTAAATTTTTGTCCACCTGCCATTTGCTACCTGCTACCTGCTTTTTGCTTCCTGTCGCAAGTCCAACCTTTATGCCCATTGGAGATAGTAAGTTTGTGATTGTGGCGTAGTGTTGCTGGGCAAGAATTTCTGTTGGTGCCATAAGGACAGACTGGAAGCCATTTAAGTGCGCCAGATACATTGCAATTGCGCCAACAACTGTTTTTCCGCTGCCAACATCTCCTTCCAATAACCTATTCATTGGGCTTGTCTTTGCCAGGTCTGTAAAAATGTCATGTAGTGCTTTTTTTTGGGCGTTGGTTAGCGAAAAAGGTAATTTTTCCCAGAATGCTTCGATTTGTTTTTGATATTGGGTAATAGAAAAAGGATTACCTTTAAGATTTTTATTCCATGCTTCCCGCTTTTGCATGGCTGCAAGCTGTAGTAAAAATAATTCGTCAAATGCCAGGCGCTGTTTTGCTTTATATGCGTTATCTATTGTTTTTGGAAAATGAATTTGTTCTATTGCTTGGGTAAAACTCATTGTGTTATCTCCTAAAAGGTATTGCGGAAGATAGTCCTGTAAATATTCTTTATTTTCACTTAATATTTTATACACCTGCCTGCGAATCCATTTGGAAGTAATACCATGTGTTTCGGGATACACTGGGACAAGTCGTCCAGTATGAATTGTTGGTAGACCTGGAATAAGTACTTCATAGTCTGGGGAGCTAAAAACGAGTTTGTGAGCAAACCAATCCACTTTTCCAGACACAGACATGGTATCTCCTTTTTTAATTACGTTTAGTAAATATGGCTGGTTAAACCAGATAATATCTATATTTCCTGTTTCGTCTGCTATTGTTGCCTTTTGCAATTTTTTCCAGTTTTTTGTTATTTCATTTTTTATTGCGGTAATAGTTCCCTGAATTGTTACTGTTTCTCCAGCCTGAATATGGGAAATTTTAGAAATTAATGAATAGTCTTCGTAGCGGGAAGGAATATGGTATAAAAAATCTTGTACTGTTTTTATGCCTAATTTTTCTAACCGGGAAGCCGCCTTTTTGTAGTATGGTCCAACGTCTGGAACTTTGGTCGAAAGATTCATTATAAGGATAAGGAAATAAACGGCAAAACAGAGCCCAAAATTAATGCTACTGTAGATATTATGACAATGACTTTCCAAATCCAACTGTGTTTTCTAAAAATGTTCATATTAGTGCCAAAAGGCGCGTCTATGAGTAAATACCATTGCAATGCGTGCTTTATCTGCTGCATCAATAGACGCTTTGTCATTTATAGAATCTCCTTGTTGGACAATAGCAGTAATACCAAATTTTGCGGCAAGTTCTACAGAATCTCCAAATGGAAAAAAGCTATCGCTTGCTAAAATTGCTCCAATTGCCCGTTCTCCTGCTTGGTCTAATGCAATTTTGGTCGCCCTAACCCTGGATGTTTGTCCGGTTCCAATACCCCGTGTCATAGGTTTGCCTTTGTCGACAACAATAACGGCATTTGATTTAATGCGACTTATAAATTTCCATGCCAGCTTTATTTGTTCCATTTGTTCTTCTGTTGGTTTTGCTTTTGTTACAACTTCCCATTTGTCAAATCCACCTAGTACATCGTCTGTAGTTTGCAGAATAAATCCTCCCTGCACGAATTTAATATCAAGCCCGTCATTCTGGGGAGCTTTCGTCATTCTGGCTTGTCCAGAATCTGATTCTGGTGTCGCACTGCTCCCCAGAATGACGGGAGAGGAGCCAGAATGACCAAAAGTATAAACCCCCATACTTTTTCGAATCGTTGACAAAAGTGATAGTGCGTCTTTATGTATTTTTGGAGCAGCAATAATATCTATATTTCCTTGTTTTTCATCTTTAAACTGTGCAACCACATGCGCTGTCTTTTCGTCAAGTTCTCCATTTAATACAATAATGCCGCCAAATGCAGATTCTGCATCTGCTTCTATTGCCCTGGTTAGCGCATCTTTTGGGGTACTTCCCAGCGCAATGCCACACGGATTGTTGTGTTTTATGACAACTGCTGCATAGCCATCTTTTTTTGGATCAAAAAGAGAAACAGATGCAATGCCTGCATTAATATCTGTTAGGTTAATTAAAGAAAGATCCCGTCCCCATAATTTTTCTAAATGTTCAAATGGGGATTTTGCATTCGGTTGTAAGTACAGGGCTGCATTTTGGTAGGGATTTTCGCCATATCTAAGATCCATAACCTTTCTACCAGGAATTGTGATTTCTTTTGGAAACTGTTCTTTCCCCAAAAACGTAGCTATTTGGCTGTCGTATAAAGACAAATGTGCAAATGCTTTTGCCGCAAGTTCTTGCCTAAACTCTATTGTCATTCTGGGGAGCAGTGCGACTCCAGAATCAAATTCTGGACGCGTTCGTTCCTCACTTGCCAGAATGACGGGAGAAGAATCAGGATGACGGAGGACATTACTTACTTTTTTATAGTCACCTGGGTCTACAATAACAATAACACTTTTAAAGTTTTTTGCAGCAGCTCGAATCATTGTTGGTCCACCAACGTCTATATTTTCTACTGTCTGTTCTTTTTCGAAAGGATAGAGATTATTTACAACAATATCGATTGGTTTAATATCTAATTGTTTTGCCTGTTCTACGTGCGAAGGGTTTGATCGGTCAAAAATAATACCAGACTCTATTTGGAAACTAATTGTTTTCATTCTGCCATCGAAGCTTTCTGGATTCCCTGTTATCTCTTGGATGGGGATTATTTGTACTCCATTTTCTTGAAGATGTTTTGCTGTGCCACCTGTTGAAATAATTTTGTACCCTAAATCTGCAATATTTTTTGCAAAATCAACAATACCGGTTTTATCGAAAACACTTAGTAATGCATATTTCATAGTATTCTTTTTGTCATCCCGCACCGCGATGCGGGATCTAGACTTCTCCTGGATTCCCGCTTTCGCGGGAATGACAGAGAGAGTATGAGGATGACATTTGGATCCGAACAAATTTCCTTTTGCCAACTTTAATTATCATTCTATCTTCTGGCGTAAACGCTTGTTTGGGATTATCTATAACCTCGTTATCTATAGTAACACCATGCTGTTCTATTACTCGTTTTGCTTCTGCTTTGCTCTCCACAAGGTCGAGCGCTACTATGACCTCGGCAATCGTTGCTCCGGAATTTAGATTTGAGGGCAATGTAATAGTCGGTATCTCTTGGGGCATTTCTTTTTGCTGAACCGTTTTTTCAAAATGCTCTTGTGCTTGCTCTGCACTCTTTTTATCGTTGAGTTGCTTTACGATTTCGTATGCAAGTTTCTTCTTGTATTTTACCGGATTTTCTCCAGCGTTTATTGATTTTTCGATGGCATAGATCTTGTTCATGGCAATATCTGTTAAATACTCAAACGCTTTAACAATTACATTATCTGGAAGTGTCATAATTTTGCCAAAAAGGTCTTCTGGTTTATCTGTTACTGCTATAACATTTCCTTCTGATTTTCCTATTTTTACACCATTGGAATCTGCAAGAAGGGGTGTTGTCATAACAAACTTGTCTTTTTTGAGCATTTCTTTGACAAGCTGTCTTCCTGCTAACATATTAAACATTTGATCACTGCCTCCAATTTCTAGATCTACTTCCATGGCAACAGAATCATATGCTTGAAGCACCGGATAAATAAATTCTCGCATATTTACAGTTTGGTCTTGTTCTTTTCTTTCAACAAATAAGTCGCGCTCTTCCAATTGTTGTAGCGAAAAATGTCCAAGCAGGTCAAGGATTTCCGGTTTTGTTAACGAATTCAGCCAATCGCCGTTATATCTAATTTCTATTGGATTTTCTCCCTCAAATCTTACTATTTTACCGGCTTGTAAAATATAGTCTTTTGCATTTTGGCGAAGTTGCTTAGATGTAAAAAATGTATCCCTTGATTTTGTTTTTCCAGACGGGTCCCCTGCTTCTCCGGTTCCGTCTCCAATTAGAAAAATAACATGATGTCCTAAATCTTGCCATTGCCTAAGTTTCCGAAGTCCTATCATGTGTCCAATATGGAGGTGTGTTCCTGTGGGGTCAAATCCCTGGTACAGTTTTAGTTTTTTTCCACTTCGTAAAACTTTTTCCAGTTCTTCTTTTGTGGGGTAAATGGTATCGACACCGCGGGTAAGCAGTTCTTCGATTTTATCCATAGGTCAAGTATAACAAGAAAACAAAAAATTTGCTATACTTATAGGTATCATGTTTGGACAAGCTAGGAGAAGGCGAGATCGTTTATCCTCATCCACGAATCTTTTTTTAGTAAGCCGTCTGGTTAAGCTTGCTTTTTTTGGCACAATTGCCCTTGTTGTTTTAGGAACAATACTTTTTTTCTGGTATGGTCGGGATTTGCCAACACCAGAAAAATTATCTGCAAGCAATCTTTCTGAATCAACAAGAATTTACGACAGAAACGGTGTGCTTTTATATGACATATATCAGGGTCAGGATAGAACGTATGTTGCGCTAAATAATATTCCAAAGGTACTGCAACAGGCAACAATTGCAACAGAAGATAAAGACTTTTATACAAATCAGGGATTTTCTATAACAGGATATATAAGAGGTTTTTTGAATGCATTTTTGGGCAAAGGATTGGGTGGGGGGTCAACACTAACTCAGCAGTTAGTAAAAAACACGCTTTTAACATCGGAAAAAACATTACCCCGAAAAGTAAAAGAACTTATGCTTTCAGTCCAAGTTGACAAAAAATATTCAAAAGACCAAATTCTAGAATTGTACTTAAATATTGCTCCATATGGAGGAGCAATGGTAGGGGTCGAAGCAGCATCGGAAGGATATTTTGGAAAAAAAGCAAAGGATTTAACGCTTGTCCAATCTGCAATTCTGGCAGGGCTTCCCCAATTGCCATCGTATTACACGCCATATGGCAAAAACCCCAAAGCATATATTGGTAGAACAGAAGACGTGCTTCGAAGGATGCGGGAAGATGGGTATATTACGCAAAAGCAAGAAGATGATGCGGTTGCGCAACTTCCCAAGGTAGTATTTTTGCCTATGCAACATGGATTAAAAGCACCACATTTTTCTTTGTATGTGAAAGATTTATTATCCAAACAATTTGGAGAAACTATGGTCGAACAAGGAGGATTACAGGTAACAACAACGTTAGATTATAAACTACAGGCAAAGGCAGAAGATATTGTAAAAGAAGAAGTAGATAATGCAAAATCGTTAAAAGTTGGGAATGGCGCAAGCGTTGTGATTGACCCACGAAACGGGCAGATTTTGGCAATGGTTGGGAGTAAAGATTTTTTTGCAACGCAATCGGCAACAACAATAAATAAAGAAGCTTCGTTTGATGGGCAATTTAACGTGGTAACACAAGCGCTTCGTCAACCAGGATCGTCTATAAAACCGGTAACATATGCAACAGCACTTGCTCGTGGATACACAGCTGCATCCCTTTTTATGGACACGTCCACCGTATTTCCAAACCAGGGAGGAAAAGATTACGAACCGCATAATTACGATGGCAAGTTTCATGGACCGGTGCAAATGCGTTTTGCTCTGGGGTCGTCTTTAAATATTCCAGCTGTTAAAACACTTGCATTAATTGGGGTAAAAAATATGTTAACCACTGCATATACAATGGGTATTAGTACGTTTGCCCCAACTGACGAAAATGTTAATCGGTTCGGGTTGTCTATTACTCTGGGTGGAGGCGAAGTGCATATGCTCGAAATGGCAGGGGCATACAGCGCGTTTGCTAATGGGGGATACAAAGTTGCACCTGTGGCAATCCTAAAAGTAACAGATAGAAAAGGAAACGTGTTGTACGAAAATAAAGATGCAACGCCCGAGAAAGTGATATCACCGGAAGTGGCATTTATTATTTCGCATATGCTTTTGGACAACAACGCCAGACTTATAACGTTTGGTCCGAATAGTTATTTAAATATTCCGGGAAGAACAATTGCCGTAAAAACAGGAACAACAGACGACAAACGGGATAACTGGACAATTGGGTGGACGCCAAACATATTAGTTGTTACTTGGGTAGGCAATAACGATAATAGTCAAATGGGAAATGTTGCGTCGGGAGTCACAGGAGCTGCCCCAATTTGGCGAAGAATTATTTTAGACGCTATGCAAGGAAGACCAATGCAAGATTTTGTAAAACCAGACGATGTTATTGCGGTAACAATAGATTCGCTTGGTGGTGGATTACCAGTCGATGGGCAACCAACCCGATCTGAGTATTTTATAAAAGGAACAGAGCCACAGGGACCGGGAGCAATATACAAACAAATTAAAGTTTCTAAAGCAGATAGTAATAAACTGGCAAGCGACAGCGAAGTTGCCAAAAACGAATATGATATAAAAAGGTTTATTGTTTTTTCAGAAAACGATCCATTTTCATCGGACGGAAAAAACAGATGGCAAGAAGGAATAGATAAATGGCTTTCTGAAAATCACAAAGATGATCCATTATATCACCCACCAACGCAAAAATCAGACAGAGTTATATCGGACACGCCAACGCCAACACAAACGCCAACACAAACTCCTACGCCTACTCCAAAACAGTAGTTATGCTATTTTGGCACCGAGGGTTTTTTCGAGGATACTATAAATCTTTTCACGGATTTTTCCTACTTCAACGTCTGTTAATGTTTTATGTGGATCCTGGTAAGTAATGCGAAATGTTTTTTTATTTTCAAATGTGTCGAGTAATGCAACATCTACAACAAGTGGACTCTGTTTTGTTATTGTTGCAACAACATCTTCATATGAAACAGAAGAGTTTGCAATAATCCGAACATCCTCAATTATTGTTGGGTATATTGCCCTGGGTTTATAGATTTTTTTGAGTGTTACGTGTTTTAAGATTTTTGCAAAATTTAGTTCGAAATCAATAATATCTTCTTGCAAGACTTCTGCCATTCCAATTGATTCGTTGCATATAAAAACTTCTGCACCTTCTCCCCCGTCTTGTTTTTGTTTCCAGCCCACTTCTTTTATGCCCAAATCAAAAAACAATTGATTAATTAACCCCTTCACGGTATAAAAGGATGCATTGTCCTTTTTAATAATTCCCGCAAGCATGGGTGTTTCTATTGGCAGGCCGTTTTCTTTTTTTTCATATACATTTGCTATTTCAAAAATATGAATGCTGTTTCTTGTTTTATTCTCTCGAATTACTTGGAGTAAACTTGGAACAAGAGTTCTTCGAAGATATACTAAGTCTTCATTTAATGGATTTGCAAGTTCTAGTGCACCCTCAATCGGTCCTTCCAAAAGTGTTTCGGAAACAAGAGAGTTTGTATATACTTCGGTATATCCCCACATTTTTAGAGCATCTTTGATTCGTCTTTCCCAATAAAATATGTCTGTTCCCATATGGTAATATGCAGGAGAATTTAGCGGCGGAACAATGGAGGGAAGACGGTGGTACCCATATACCCTTGCGATTTCTTCTACAAGGTCTTCTTCTATTAGTACTTCGGCTGCTCTCCAACTTGGCACAAGTGCTTGTATAGTTGCATATTTAATTGTTGTTTTAAAACCTAAAGCAGTAAGTATTTCTCCAGCTGAATTTAGCGGTACCGAAACGCCCAAAAGCGCATCAATTTTTTGCTTTGTTACTATAATAGTTTGCGATTTTATTTTTTGTGGATAGATATCTAAAATTGAAGAAGTTATTTTGCCCTCTGCAATTTCTTTGTATAACTCTATTCCCCTACGTAATGCTTGCATTGCAAGTTCTGGGTCGACATTTTTTTCGTTAAGCACTGCTGCTTCTGATCGTATCCCCAAAGACATAGACGTTTTTCGAATAGAATCAATATTATTGTTGTCAACAAAAAATAGAATTCGTTTTGTTGCACTCGTTACAACGCTGTTGGCAGTTCCCATTACTCCTAAAAGATCAACTATTTCTCCTTTTCCATTATCTGCGACAATATCCCCACCCAGTAAGACATGTTCTTTTTTATCCAGTGTTATTATTTTTTCTCCTTTTTTTGCCTCTCGGATAACAAGCATTTTTGTATTAAGTCTGTCAAAGTCAAATACATGCGTTGGGTGACCAACTTCCCGCATAACATAGTTAGTTATGTCAATAAGATTATTAAGTGAACGAATGCCAGATGCTTCAAGTCTTTGTTTAATAAAATCAGGAGAATCTTTCATAGTAACATCCAATACAACGGCACAAATTCTATATACCAATTGTGGATTGTTTTTAACAGTAATAGGAAACGCAGTTGTTATTTTTTGTTTTTCTAATCTTGTTTGTAGAGGAATAAACGTTGCTGGAATATTAAATTGTGGAAGTGCTGTTGCTGTTTCCCTGGCCAATCCCAAAACAGACATAAGATCTGGTCTATTTGTTGTAACTTCTATGTCATAGACAGCGTCGTTACCAATTTTTTCCATTCGCTCAACAGATACACTTGTTAACGACAAAACTTCGGCAATCTTTTGTGGGGATGCCTTCGTTTTTAGATGTTCCCGTAACCAACTGTCCAATATTTTTATATTCATATATTTAGCGTATAGCGTATAGGCAATAGCGTATAGTTAAAAAAACTAAACCCTGTCTAAAACTGCTCTAAAAAATCAAGATTATTCGAATACAATAATCGCAAATCATCTATTTCTATTCCTTCTTTCATCATAAGTACTCGTTCTACTCCCCAACCAAATGCAAAACCGTTGTATTTTTTTGCATCGACACCTCCATATCTAAGAACATTTGGGTGAACCATCCCAGCACCACCCAATTCTAGCCACCCTTCTTTACATAATTTACATCCCTTACCTTTGCATACACCGCAGGAAACGTCTACTTCAAACGACGGTTCGGTAAACTGGAAATGATATGGTCTAATTCTCGAAACCCGTTCTTCTCCAAAATATGACTTTACAAAATAATCAAGCGTTCCTTTAAGATGTGTTATTGCAATATTTTTATCTACAACTAGTCCTTCGAATTGGTGAAACATGGGAGTATGAGAAACGTCAGACTGCCTGCGATAACATTTTGCAATGTTAAGCATTCGAAGAGGTGGGGTTTTTGCCTGCATTTCTCGTACCTGACCCGACGAGGTGTGGGGAGTAAGAATAACTGGTCCTTTTTTTGGGTTTAGCTTTTGTTTTACAAAAAACGTTTCCCAGTCGTCCCGGGCGGGATGATTTGCCGGAAAATTAAGCGCTTCAAATGCATACCAGTCCCATTCTACTTCTGGATATTTAACCCTGGTAAATCCAATTTTATCAAAGATACTTGTAATTTCTTCTATTGCTTGGGTTATAAGGTGTTTGTGTCCAAGTGGTGGCAATATGCCAGGAAGTGTTACATCAAGAGTTTTATGATGAGCTTTTGATTTCTGGTTTAAGAGTTGGACTTTTCTTTCTTCCAATAGATTCTCGATGGTTTGTTTTACTTCGTTTGCCAAAAAACCAACTTCAGGACGTTTTTCCTGGGGTAATTTTGCAATGTCTTTTATAGCATGCGTTAACTTTCCGCTTTTTCCTAAAAATTGCAGTTTTAATTCTTCTAGTGCTTTTATGCTATCGGTATCCAATATAATGGAAACTGCAGTGTTTTTAATGCCAATTAATCTTTCTTCCATAAATCTCCTGTCATTCCGTGCTTGACACGGAATCTATATCACCTTCAATTTTGTATGTTTCTGCAAAGACAATTTTCCAAGCCTTTTTAATAAAAGATAGAGATACATCATTTTTCTCCCCTATTTTTTTGAGTGTTTTTATTTTTTCTACTTCCCTTTTTTTATCAATAATAGAGAGACTATGTATTTTTTTATACTCTCCAACATGTTTAGCAAGAGCAAATCGCTTTGCAAATAGGGTAAGTAGTTGTTCATCGATTGCATCTATTTTTTGTCGTAAATCATCAAGGGTATCCATATGTCTAAGTATAGCACTATGTTTTTCCTAAAACTCGAATAATTGGACAAAAGGGTTTTAAAGCTTCAAATGTTTTTGCAAGTGGCGTATTGTTTTTACTTTTTTCAAATTCTATAAAAAAATGGTAGTCTCCCATTTTTTCTCCACTTGGTCGTGATTCAAGTTTGGTTAAGTTTATTTCGTGATTTGCGAACACATTAAGAATATCTCGTAAAATGCCTACTTTATTATGAACAGCAAGAAATACTAATGTTTTTTCGTTTTTGATGTTTTGCAAATGTATTTTTTCTTTTGCTATTAGATAAAACTTCGTTAAATTTCCTGGATTGTCTTCTATATTTTTTGCAAGAATATGAAGGTTGTATTTTTTTGCTGCAAGATCGGATGCTATATACCCATATTTTTTTTGTGGATTTACTAAAGAAGCTGTTGTGCTGGGAGTTGGAAAAAGAGAAGCTTTTGGAATATTTCTATTAATCCATTGTTTACACTGTGCAAGAGCCTGTGGGTGGGAAGCAATAGTCGTGATTGCGTGAATATTTTTTTCCAAACTTACTAATTGCTGATGAATAGGAAAAGAAAAAGACCCCAAAACAATAAGAGAAAAATCAACAAGATAATCAAGAGTCTCCCGAACAGTTCCTTCGATAGAATTTTCTGCAGGAACAACTGCCAAATCTAAATCCCCATTTTGTAACGCATTAAATACATCGAACAAAGTTGCAAAAGGATTTTTTTTGGCACCAGAAGGTGCAATAGTTATTGTTGCTTGATGGGAAAATGTTCCTTCTGGACCAAGATATCCAACAACAGCATCTTTTGGTAACATTGTTCGTGTTTTTTTTGATGGAATGGCAAGCGCTACTTGATTCACGTTCGCTAGGAGTTTATTTGTTTGCTGAGTCGAAAAACTTGCAAAGTTTTTTGCCAACTCTTGTTCTTGCCCAAACATTTTTGTAAAAGCAATTGCGTCTTGTTTTTCCAAAATACTTTCTAGCTTTTTTGCTTGTTCTATAAATGCTTCCAAAACAGGGACAAAGTAAGGATTATAAAACTGCATGTCCATAATAAGTTGCATATCCTGGTGAAGCACACGGCCCATGATAAGTGATTGTAGAGTAAAAATTGGTGTACATAATTTGTTTGTTAAAACATTTTTGTGTTCAAAAATTATTTTTGCATACAACAAATTAACAGCATGTGTAAACGCCTGAATATATGCCATTTGATAGTCGTGTTCTTCCGGGGATATATCTATAATTTCTATGCCCTTTTTTAAAAATAAGTCTCGTAAGTATGCAACGTGCATGTTGTCTTTTTGTTTACAAAATACAATTTTTAATCCAATTTCCAATGTTGCACTAGGGCCAAAAAGTGGGTGCATGCCAAGTGTTCCCGACGAAGATTCCTTTATTGCTTCCATCGACATGACTTTAAACGAAGTAAGGTCAGTTAGTAATTGGTCTTTTTTTAAGTATGGGAGCACATTTTGAATGACTTCCAATGTTTGTGCAATGGGTACGGAAAGAACAATAATGTCTGATTTTTTAACAAGTCCGAGGGTCGTTAGTTTTGTTTTTCGTCCGCTGACTAATACCTTGTGTCCGGATTCTTCAAAAAACTTGGTAAACCACTGCCCCATTTTCCCATTTCCGCCAATTATGCCAATTACCGGTTTTTTAGTCGTTTTCATACAGAAAGCGGCAGATTTTTTTTGTAGGATAAAAAGTTTCTTTTTGTTTCTTGTATACTATCTCCGCCGAATTTTTCCAAAAACGCAACTGCTATTGTATATGCAAGCATCGACTCTGACACAACACCTGCTCTGGCAACAACACACACGTCAGACCGTTCTACAGTTGCAACATCAGACTCTCCTGTTTGAATATTAACTGTTGGAAGGGGGTCATAAATTGTAGAAAGGGGTTTATGGAATACCCGACAAATAATATCTTCTCCATTACTCATGCCCCCCTCTATGCCACCCATGTTATTTGTTTTTCTTGTAACATTTTTGTTTTCGACATACATAACATCCTGTACTTCTTTTCCTGTTTTTCCTGCAATATCTATTCCGTTACCTATCTCCACAGCTTTAACAGATGGGATACTCATAAGATTTTTTGCAATTTGGGCATCTAATCGCCGATCGTAATGTACGTAACTTCCCAGTCCAACTGGAATATTATGAGCGATAATTTCTACTATCCCTCCAAGTGTATTTTTTTCCATGCGAGCCTTGAGTATTGCTTGTAACATTGCTGCTCTGGTTTTTTCATCTGCACAGTGAGTATCGGGATCAATTTCTCCAATATTTTTAATCTCCTCAAAAGTGTATTTTCTTTTTGGCGCTGCAATATGACCAATTTGTATCGTGTGACTGCCAATTCCTATAGAAAAAATAGAAAGTAAACTTTTGCATACTGCCCCAATTGCAACCCGCATGACAGTTTCCCGG
>OBEQ012702188.1_pt1 | contig 31953 bp, 37 predicted proteins | sample 1670901 | NCBI WGS metagenome assembly OBEQ01 (sample SAMEA104232315, study PRJEB22302) | groundwater metagenome | biome: forest; feature: aquifer; material: groundwater | place: USA | collected 2011-08-07 | depth 5.4 m | reverse complement strand
TTTGGCTCCGCGGGTAGGATTCGAACCTACGACCGATCGGTTAACAGCCGATTGCTCTACCGCTGAGCTACCGCGGAATGTCATGTATCTCGGAGGCTGAAGCGGTGTCACACGCTCTACTCCCGACTGGTTATACTAAGTAGAACCATGCCGTATAATATAGCAGACAGGGCAGCTTTGTAAATTGCTCCACAATAAGTATGCAAAAGGGGACTCTTACATTAATCATCATTTTGTCCGGCCTTATTCTTGGCGGTGTCTATTTGTTGCGAGGAGGGAAAAATCTTGTTCCGCCGGAGGTGGTGCAATCGGAAATGGATACCAAAGAAATACAAAAGATACCTAACCAAACAACACCTATGGAAACATTAAAAATTTCGAGCACTGCTTTTGAAGCGAATGGCATGATCCCTAAAATATATACGTGCGATGGAGACGGTTCGCGGCCAGACTTTGTTTTTACGGGAATTCCTGCCGGTACTGTATCTCTCGCATTTATTATGGACGATCCTGATATCCCTGATTCTCTCAAGAAGAGCCGTGGCATAGACAGCTTTGTCCATTGGGTTGTGTTCAATATGCCACTTAAAACTTTCGGTATTTCCGCGACGGGTACGGTGCCGGGAATTCAAGGCATGAATTCTGCGGGAAAAAATAGTTACATGGGTTCGTGTCCGCCTGATCGGGAGCATCGGTATTTCTTTTTTTTGTATGCTCTCGATACAATGCTTCCGCTTGCGGCGAGTGCGACAAAAGCAGATCTAGAGAAAGCGATGGAGGGGCATATCATTATGCAAGCGGAGCTTATCGGAAGATATGATCGGCATCCTAAAGCTGCGCCGTAACTACGTAACTATATGTACGTTCGAGTGCGTGTACAACCAGGAGCAAAGAAAGAGGTCTTTGAACGGATATCTGATACAGAATTTCGTATTGCCGTGCGGGAAAAAGCAGAGCGGAATATGGCAAATGGGCGTGTTCGGGAACTACTGGCGAGAAACTATGGTTTACAAGAGAGGGAGGTGCGTCTCGTGAGCGGCCATCGGAGCCCCCATAAAATTTTTGATATTAAAAAATAACAACACATCGTATGAATATCACGACGAAGGCAACGAATATTGTACTTTCACCGGCGATCGAGGAATACGCGACAAAAAAGTTCAGTGTTTTGCATAAATATATTGGCAAGGCGGACAGTAGCGCTGGCGGTCAAGTAGAGCTTGAAAAAACAACCAAGCATCATCAGAGCGGGGATGTGTTTCGGGCGGAAATAAATCTGCATGTAAAGGGTAAGGATTTTTGGACAGAGGCAACAGCGGGAGATCTCTATGTTGCAATTGACAAGGCGCGTGACGAGATTGTTCGTATGTTGCGTGCGCATAAAGAAAAAAGCAGCGCATCAAAGCGTGCAGGAGGCCGTGTTGCGAAAAAAATCATGCATCGGCCGACGAAAGGGTAGAGAAAAAGAACAGCGCTGTTTCTCAAATGAGAGACAGCGCTGTTTTGCGATGGCATCTACCGTGCGATTGTCGTGAAGTGGATCCGTTCCATATTTACTCCGTACATACGGATAAGAAATAGTCTTGTGGCACGTATGATATGTAGTGTGGCGATTGCAATGTTCTTGCGATCTTCGATGTAGAGGGCGAGGTCGTTCATTGTTTCTCTGAATCCGGGAAATATATAGCGTCCGGATCGGTCGAATAATTGTAGTTCGGATGTGCTCCCATCATAATTCGCAATGACTGCGGCAATCGCCTCTAATTCAAGTTGTTGTGCACCAAGACCGAGAAATACGTCAATCGAAGTTATCATCGAGAATCTCCTGTATCGTAGATTTTTTGCTGCAGGGATAATAACATAAAACATAAAAAAGTCAACCGCCCCGTAAGTATATAAAATAGCTATGTTAGTTATGTCAAGTTGCGATGGAAGTCCTGATAGGATATTTCGCGTCCTCCCTCGGGAATGATCCGTTCGATGCGCAACTCTCCATTATCATAGCTAGCTTTTGTGATTTTGATTCGAGTTTTCTTGTTATTACGTTCAATAAAAAAGAATGTTCCCGGCCAGGGATCAAACGCGCGTATTTTAAGATAATTTTTGTAGGGGTCACCTACAAGGTCAAGCTCTCCGTCTGACTTAGATATCTTTTTAGTGTACGTTGCTTGGGAATCATCTTGTTCTTTAGGAACAATCTCTCCTTTCTGCCACGGTTCAATGATTTGTGCGAGAAGGCTTCCTCCTGCCTGTGCGAGGGTATCTTCAAGTGCGAGTACGTTTGGTGGCCAATTTTGGATTGGAATTTTTTCTAATGCGACGATGGGCCCGTGATCCATTTTTTCGTCAAGCACAATAATGGTAACGCCGGTATTTTTGTCGTCGGCGAGTATCGTGGATTGGAGGGGAGATGTGCCGCGATATTTTGGCAGGAGCGACGGGTGCACATTCAGTATGCCGTGCGGAAAAATACTAAGCGTGTTCTTGGGAATAATAGTTCCATACGAGGCGACAATTCCAAGCTGGTATCCACTGTTTTGTATTGTTTGAACAAATGCATTGTCAAGTTGTTCTGGTTGGAGAACAGGAACGTTGTGTTCATGCGCCCAGGTCTTTGCAGGTGATGGAGCAAGTTGCAGTTTCCGTCCTTGTGGTCGGTCAGGCTGCGTTACAAGAAGCGCAGGAACAAAGCCATTCTGTAATAATTGGTCAAAAACAATAACGGCAAAACGCGATGTGCCGAAGAATGCAATTTTAACGTGGCTGCTCATGTTGCTTTCGATGGAGGGATTTCGACGATGTTTTTTGCTTTGTCGATGAAGAGGATGCCGTCGAGGTGGTCGATCTCATGCTGGAAAATTTGTGCAAGAAGACCGCTTGCGCCTCGTTCGAATTGTTTTCCGTTTTCATCGTATGCACGCACGCTTGCTTTGCTTGCGCGGTTGACTTTTCCATACAGCCAGCGTACAGAGAGGCAGCCTTCATCGATCCAGACCTGTCGCTTCGATAGTTTTATAATTTCAGGATTGATATAGACAAAATGCTCGTTTCTTGCTTTTTTTATCGGCAGCGCGGGATCACTGCGATCAGTCAATTTTTCATCAGGCATGGTTTCGAAAACGCGCGGTGCAATGGCGAAGATGCGGAGTGATACGCCTAGCTGGGGTGCGGCAATAGCAACACCATCGTCTTGTGATTCGACGGCAATGCGCATTTTCTCGATCAGCTTCTGGATCTCGGGCCTTTTTATATCCCCAAGAGGAACAGGGGCAGATAGCTCTCGCAAAACTGGATTATCTTTTGTTATTATTTCGATCATGATTTTCTCATTGTACTACGTTTTTGTCTTTTTTTAAGATCTTGAATAGGTAGGTGGCCGACATCGTAATGATGCCGGCCAAAAAAATGTGGGGTCAGTTGCGTTATCTGATGCGGAAGGTAACCATGACGGTTACTGCGATCTCGTTTTCACCGACAGGTAATTGTGGAGCGGCTTGAGCGCCCGCAGCTATCATCGTATCTCTATACGGCTATTGGTATTCGTTGGAAGCCTCTTCGTATCCGACGACTTGCTGAATCTCAACGTCGAGCTGTGCGGCTCGTGTTTGAGCTTTGGTTATGGCGTCGTCGATTGCAATACTAATCGCTTCTTCTCGAAGAGTGTCTCGGTTTGAAACGTCAAAAGTGACACCTTGGAAATTCGTTGTCGGAGCGAGGAATGAGATAAGGGAGGGTAATACACAGAGGTCGTCGACGCGCACACGAAGCTGCTGTGTACACTCGTAACCATCGAGGGTTGTTGAATAGGTGCCGTCAATTTGACGACTGTTTTTGTATACCGGGCCATATCGATAGGACGTCGTTTGAATAGTATGGTCGGCAATGCCGTAAGATTTGACTATTCGAAGCGTATCTCCAACTTTTTCAGAGTGGCGGCGTAAGACTCTTCTTCCATGCTTTCGTTTTGTACGTGAATAAGCAGCTGGAGGATTGCTTGGTCTGCAACAGCGCTCACTTTTCCAACACCAGGCATCCGCATTGTGTATTCGCTCATAGAACGAATCTCCCCTAGTGTGTTTGGTATTTTTTGTTCCTCTTGGGAAATACTACATAAAAGGCATGCTCTTTACAAGATGCTTTCTGGGTCGACATTTATGGAGAATTGCGGGGGAATCTGTGAAAGTTTTTCAAGGAGCTTCTCGTCAACCCATTCTCCATAGGGAACTTTGATGAGTGCGTGCATGACGTAGCGTCCTTTGATCATGGCGACGAATGCAGGGAATACGTGTGGGGTATAGACGCCAAGATGGTCGCTTAATTTCCCCATCTCTTTTTCGATGATTTCTCGCACGCCACTGCGGCTGATTTTGATGAGGGTGCTGTGCGGCGGGAACGAGAACTGTTTCCGCTCGGCGATCTCGCGGCGATAGAAATCAAGCAAATTGCCTTTTGTTGCATAGTCGAGCACTTGTGCGCCGATGTTGCGTGTCTGCAGCAAAAATGATCCTGATGTGAGGGAGCGTAAGGTGAGGAGCAGGTTCAGTATTTTTTCATGGATGCGGAAGTCGGGAATTGAAAAAAGGGAATCGATGGAAACGACAGCAATGCTGTCGATCTTGCTATGAATATGCGGTACTGCGGCTTCGGTGCCGAGAAGAACGCTCGCAGGGCTATTGAGGAATTTTGACATGACATCGCTTCGGCGTTTGCGCGTCGGGGTGCGGTCTTTGTCGACGACGAATATTTCAAGATCGGGAAAGTACAGTTTGAGTTGTTGTTCGACGAGCTCAATGCCGATGCCAAGCGGTACGAGTTTCCAGCTCGAACAGATTTTGCAGCGTTCCTCCGCAGTCCGTTTTGCTCCGCATTTATTGCAGACGAATACGTTGACTTCAAACGCCGTCCGTACGACAACGGGGGAGCTGCAGTATTCGCAATAAACGACAGAACCGCAGTCGCCGCAGAGTGTCAGGGGTGAGAGTCCCCGCCGCACGGTAAAAATGAAAAGGCGTTCGTTTTTTTCCCGTGTTTGGCGGATGAGCTGCAAGAGTTCATCGCTGATAACGGTAAATGTTGTTCCGTTCGGCGATTTGTATTGCCGCATGTCGACAATGCGCTGTTCTGCAGAAGAGAGTGCGCGGTATTTAAGCGGAGCAAGTTCGATAAACTCATCGTTTCCATGCCGCCAGAGTGTCTCGACGCGCAGAAAGTTATCGCCGAAAAGCAATCGTGCGTTGATGTGTTTGCTGTATATTTCGGCGAATGTGCGCAGGTCAAGATACGGACGCATGGACATCTTATATGTACGCGATGCCTCGCGGTCAAGGATAATTGTGTGAATATCGCCGCGTGGAATAGAGAAACCGAGACCGGTTGCGACGATCAATATCGGGTGGTCTGTGTTGATAATGGTATCAAAACGGGAAAGGAATTCTTTTTTTGGGACATCCCCGTGTATCGTGAATGTATATTTCTCAATCCCTTTTTCAAGCAATTTTGCTGTGCGCTCGGTTTCTTCGATGGTCGGCAATATAAATAGAACAGATGATTTTCGGGCGAATTCTTCCCTGATCATGCTTCGATAGTGGGAGAAGCGCTCTTCTTCTTCTGTTTGCAGTACATATTTTTCTGCTCGTACAGAAGATTCTTTTGTCCGGCCGACTATTGGGTGTGTATCAAGAGAACGGGGAAGTGACTCGAGAAGTATTTTTGGGAGGAGGGCATTTAACACTACTCCTGTTGTTGTTGCAAAATAGCGAGCAGCTTCTTTTGCAGCAGTAATGAATTGCGGCAGGAGAAGTTCCTGTTTTTCCAAGTTGTCGATTTTACGCATGACATACTCGGAAGACTTGATCTTTGCTTTTGAATCGGCAACGGGTGTTGCTGAAACGACGAGTGCGCGTATCTTTTTGTTTCGCACGGGAACAGTCACGATTCCACCCGGGAGTGTTTCCTTTGAAGTGAAATACGAAAGTGTTTCCCGAGTTATGCCTTTGGCTATTGGAATTACATCAATAATGTACATGAGTGTGGCTTCTGGCGCTTGCTCGAAATCACGATCTGCAACAGCAGAAAAATATTAGTATCTGACGACAGAAAGAGTCGCGCCGCTCTCAATGAAGAGGATGCCGTTTTCAGGCTGGTCGAAGCGCGGTGCTGTACCCAAGAATATGGGTTGGAAATTTTGAGGTGGCGAGATATCGAGTTCAAGGGCGCTGATTGAGTTATCTATGGCGACAATGATGACATCCTCTCTATTCTTAAAGAAGTCGACGCTTCTGATCGGAGTTTTGCCATTCAGTATGACGAGGTGCGGCGAGCAGGTTCCAAGCGGGCAGAAAAAGCGAGGAAGAGTGCCTGGATCGCCGATCCATTCTGCGTGAATGCTGTTTGTTGCAGCGTCTACCCACAGGTCGACATTGCCGTTTGCAGATCTTTTCTTTGATGTGATACTTGGCAGCGCTGCTTTTTCTACAACTGTTTTGACCGATTGATATTTCGGGTCGCTTGTCAGTATCTCTATCTTTGAGAGAGTTGTAGCGACAGCATAGGAAGTAAGGGCGGGGGACTTGTCTTTTGAAAGGTCGAATGCTTTATACCACGGATAGGCTCCTGGTGTATCGACAAGAATACTATGCACCTTGTCGTCGAGTTTCTTGAAAGTTACTTCTTGATCCGCCTTGGTCGTTACTGTTTTGTGTTTATTGTCAAGAAATACACCAGAACCTCGTTCGGGAACGGTAATAGTGATCGAGCCGTTTTTTTGAGCGCCTGATAGATGCGCGTTTTTATAGTAAAGGGAGCCTGCTGCAATAACAACAAGAACCACAAGGCCTATTGCATATGTGCGCTGGCGTCGTTTCATGCTCATTCTAGTATACTTGCAGAAAATGACTGTTCTGTAAATATTCAAAAAAGCCCCTAAAATCGTGGTCAGCAGGGCTTGACAAGAATTTTGAATATGCTATAATTTCCCCAGTTAAATCCGGTTGTCTCCGGATCAAACCGAGAAATAGTCCCGGACTTTGGCTACCGTAGAGTGATTGATGCCTATCTTCACTCGGGCGCGGAATGCCCCAGGAGGGACATAGAAAAGAAGCGGAAGGAAAAACAATGGTTTACTCGGAGGTAAACCAAGTAACCTTCCGCTCTCACTTGAGTGCACAAAGATTTGTGCTTTGAAGCGAGAGAAGATTCTATTGACAGAATATTGTAAAAGAGCCCGTCTGTGCGGCTTTTCCCAGACACTATTTATTCCTGCAATATTTTAATAACGCAGGACGTTTGGTGAGAAGCCGCACAGACGGACTTTTTCGCAGCAATAGCAATGAAGAAAATCGTGGTACTTCAGAGCATTTTTATTAAAACTGGCTTTTTGAACGCACTCACTTTTTTCTTCATTACTATTGCTGTGAACTCCTAATGTAATTAAGGAAAGGCCGACGCACAAATTTGTGCGTCGGCCTTTTGTTGGTTTACTGTTGCTGTTGGTTTTTACCGCTTGGGTCAATGACGAGCGGTTTAATGGTGAGTTCAATCGGTGAATCGGAAATATAGTACTTTCCATTCCATTGCTTGTATTTTCCATCGACGGTTATGCAGTATACATATGTATCTGATTCACCATGCGTTCCATCCTCTGTTGCTGTATGCATGACGAAGTCTCCATACACTGCATTTCCATCACCATTCACACCTGTCTGGCCGCGTTCAAATTTCCATCCCGGAAGCAGGCGTTTGTTCGACGACGTGCATTTACCGGCTGTCACAAAATACTCGATTGGCTGCCCCATATCATTGAAAAAAACGACATAGAGCTGTAAGCCTGCTTTCCCCATTAAATTGCGGCGGTACTCGATCATATTGATCTCGTTCGCCGCAAGATTATTTTCTATTATTCTACGAGCGGCACTGGCAGCTTTTCGCTCAAGGAGCTCTGTTGGACTTTCGGTACGCGAGTTAGTATGCACTGCATATCCAAGAGAGAGCAGGATAGTACACACGAAAACGATCGTGTATTTTTTCATGTTCTCCTCCTTACTGTTGCGATTGGATGCCGGACCTGCCGTCCGAAACGATATCTATCACGAGCGGTTTGATGGTCAGTTCAATGGGGAAATCAGAGACGTAGTAATCTCCGTTCCACTGCTTGTACTTTCCATCTACGGTTCTGCAGTAGATATATTCGTCTGACTCACCGTGTGTTCCGTCTTCGGATGCGGCGGGAACATCAACGTTTCCTGTATAACTGCCGCGGTCTCCCGAAACGATTTTTGTTCCATCCGTAAGCCTCTTGTTTGAAGAAGTGCATTTTCCATCGGTGACGAAATAGTCGACTGGTTGTCCCATGTCATTCATAAAGATGACATAGAGCTGCAATCCAGCTTTGCCCATGAGATCGCGGCGATATTCGATCATGTTGATCTCGTGGGGGTCGATAGTTAATTCCGCGGCTTCTTTCGCTGCTTTTTTTGCAAGTTCTGCCAGACGGTCGACCGCTGTGGGTGGCGGTTTTTCTGGACAGCCTCCCATACAGAACAACATCAGTATGAGGAGCACGGGAATTTGTAGATAGCGCATTGTTCCTCCTAGTGCTGCTGTTGGTTTTTACCGCTCGGATCAATGACGAGCGGTTTGATGGTGAGTTCAATCGGTGAATCAGAAGCATAGTAGCGTCCATTCCACTGCTTGTACTTTCCATCGACAGTTTGGCAGTAGATATAGGGAGATGATGAGCCATGTGTTCCGTCTTCCGAAGCTGCTTTAATGACAAGGGAATTTGGTCCAGTGTCGACGAGTTTATGTGTCGGTGTAAGTCGCTTATGCGACGAAACGCACTTACCTTTCGTTACGAAATAATCAATCGGTTGGCCGGCGCGTGAAAGGAAAACAACATACAACTGTAACCCAGGTTTTCCGTTCAAGATTCGGCGGTACTTGATCATGTCGATCTCATTTGGTTCGACCGTTCCTGCTGCGGAGCGTTGAGCTGCTTCGTAAGCTTTGCGCTCGAGTTCTGCAATCGGGTCCGGTTTCTGCACAGTCTGTGCTTGCACCGTCTGTGCAACAAACAGCGCGAGAAAGCACAGAATTAGAAACGTATACAGTTTGTTCACATGCCCTCCTTGTTAACTACAGACGGAAAGTTTAATGCTGTCTGGGAGTGGAGTACGCTCGCCTGGCCAGTTGCCGGGCAAAAACTTTTCAGGGTGTTGGAAAATCACCGTGTCTGCGCGTGTTGCCTTGGCATTGTATTCGCCGACGAGGCGCTGGCAGCCTTGTTGTACGCCAAGCAGTTCTACTCGACGAGCTTCTTGTCGATCAGGAGCGGATGCCTCAAGCGCTTGCTTTGCAAGCACGATCTGGCTTTGCTTTACGTTGATCTGCTGATAGGTCTCGTGGAACCAACGGTAGGTTTGGAGTGCATGGTCAGGATCAATGACACGATCAACAACACCTTTGGTCATTTCAATTGGCTTGGTAACGAACCAAGCGCCGAGGTTAAGGACGTATCCCAAAAGGCCAAGGACGAAGAGCCCGAGAACGATAGCGCTGCCGTAACCGATAATGCTTCGTCGGACTTGACGGGAGGACGGGACATCGAAATCTTCATGGTAACCACTCATACTGGTTCCTTTTCAGGCAGAAGTTGGTTTTTGGCGGGTTCAAAGAACCCTGACTGCCTTGATTATGCAATTTTGAATTCAAGATGTCAACTTTTTTCTATGACGCTTGCATGTCGCGCAAGAGGCGGATGTCTGCACCTAAACCATTGAGGCGATTGACAAGGTCTTCGTAGCCGCGGTTGATACTATAGACGTTGCGAAGTATCGAAACGCCAGGTGCCCCGAGCATTGCTATTAATATGATCGTGGCGGGACGCAATGCAGGAGGGCAGATGAGCTCTGCAGGTTTAAGTGGGGTTGGTCCGTTGATATAGATGCGGTGCTGATCAGCAAGTATGGTGGAAGCGCCGAGTTTATCGAGCTCGGTGTAGTAGATCGCGCGTTTTTCATAGACCCAGTCGTGTATAAGGGTTGTACCTTTTGCTTGCGTTGCAATGACGGCGAAGAATGGGAGGTTGTCGATGTTGAGACCTGGATATGGACGGCCATAGATTTTTTCTTCGAGGGCGTGAAGCTGCGATGGGTAAGCTGTGATATCAGCAAGATCGGTGCTGCCATTTTTTGCTTTGTACTTTTCTCCGATCTTATATTTAAAACCCATTTTTTCGAGTTTCATGAGTTCGAGTTCTAGGAATTCAATAGGGCAGCGTGTGATAGTAATTTCTGAATTGGTAACGATCGCTGCAGCGAGAAAAAACATGGATTCTGTTGGATCTTCACTTGGGTAGGCGACTGCGTCACAGTCAATGTTTTCTTTGCCATGTACAATGAGTGTTGTTGTGCCAATGCCATCGATACGCACACCGAGCGATACGAGGAAATAACAGAGGTCTTGTACCATATAGTTTGACGAGGCGAATTTGATCGTCGTTGTACCTGGTATTTTCGAGGCGGCCATGAGAGCGTTGTTCGTTGCGGTGTCGCCGGATTCATACATGACAATGTAACCTGGCTTGAGTTTCTTGCTTTCGAAGCGCGTCATGTCTTTCTCTTGCCGCACCTTGACGCCGAATTTTTCAAGGACGAACATATGCGGATTCACCGTGCGCGAGCCGAGCTTGCAGCCGCCGACAGCGGGAAGCGCAAATGAAGGCATTGCGTGAATAAGCGGTCCAGCGAACATGATGATGCTGCGCGTTTTGGTCGCTGCTTTGACATCGAGTTTATCGATGGCGAATACTTTTGGCGGCTGGATTTCAATATCGTTTCCGACCCATTTGACGCTGACATCGATACTCTGCAGCACTTCGATGATGCGGGAAACTTCCTCAATGCGAGGCATATTTTTAAGTATCGTTTTGCCCTTATTGAGAAGCGATGCGCACAAGAGCGCCATCGCAGCGTTTTTCGATGTGTTGGTCGTTACCGTACCGGAGAGCTTGCGGCCTCCGTTGATTTGGAAATTCATGCTGTCGTTTGACAGGGTGAGAAGCGATTTGTTGAGCGCCGTGCTTATTTTGCCGACCATATCCATTGAGAGATTCTGCTCTCCCTTTTCGATGCGAGCGATGGCACTTTGGCTTGTGCCGATGCCTTTCGCAAGTTCCTGCTGGGTGATGCCACGTATCTCGCGAACGCGTGCGATAAAGGTTCCGATGTTATTTGTTTTGTTGGCCATATATTGAATGAGTGATAAATATATCATATATGATATATAAAACCACTGTCGAGAATATGGGTGTGGACAATCGTCAAGGTAAAAAAGAGAACCGCCGAATCCTCATGAGTTCGGCGGTCTACAGATTATTACATGCGTCTAAAACCACGGGATGGGTCCGTAAACTTTCGACTAGGGGCAGATAGTTGCTCCTGTTTTTTTCCGTATACAAAGGCGGCGAAAAAAGTTATGGTTCCCAAGCCAGACAAGATTGCCCACCATGCATATAAAACATTATATGGATAGACAGAGATGCCGTTTGGCGCAGTTACCTTATCGCCTCTCGGTCCGTGGTCGAGCAAGGTCTCTCGCAGTTTCATCAGAACATTGGATGTTTCAAGCTGCGATGCTTCCGGGTTGACTGCTTGAAGTTCACCCAGAGACTTCTTCAGGTTTTTATACCAGAAAGTTACTTCTTCCCCGGGTGTATTCCAGAAGACAGAGGTGTACCCGGTTGTCATGTTTTCTTTCTCGATATACCAAAGAGCAGTTTCGAGGTTTTCTCTGGCTAATCCGATCGTGTTCGAATCTGCAGCGCGCTTTAAATAGCCCTCGACGTTTCGATCAAACGTGATATTGTCCACGATTCGAACGCCTGCCCATATGAGGTATAACCCACAGCAGAACACTGCCATAACAAGCTTTCCCATCAGATTCTCCTTGGATGATTGGTTGGAACTCTTGCAGAAAATACACCGAATGTGTAACTTTGTCAATTGACTGATATTGCATAATATTTTACTATTCTTGGCGGAGTACGGACCCAGGTTGGTCCGGATAAAAACTGAATGCTCTGCTAAAACGAAGAGTCTTAGCGAGTGATTCAATGGCCTAGATTGGCCAAGGAGATAGCGATGTCAGATGTTTTAAAATCGTACGAATACTATTGGAACGAAACAGAAGAAGCCCGAAAAGATCCATTTTTGGTCGATGTGGTGAGAACTGCATGGAGTGTGGAAAGTGCGAATGCGGCTGCGGAGGCATGTGACTATCCGACGAATTTATGCCGACAGATCAGATTATTGTATCAATTTCGCAATCACGCAGAATGGCAGATATCGAATGGGTGGCGCGAAATTTTTGATCTTAGCAAGCCAAGTGGTGCAGGAGCGGCGTTGATACACACATATCCCTGCGAATGGGATATCGAATGGTATCATGGCGTGATCAAGGGAATTTATAGTGGGCAATTGGTTGTCACGAAAAATGCATGCAAAGCAGCATTGCTCTGGGACTATACGCTTCTCGATGAAGATGGCGAGGAGGTTGCTCATTCTCGAGACTTGGGGCGCGATACCTTCCTGCGCGAAGGACTGATCCAGGTGAATTGCCAACTGAACTGCGGTTCGGTTTTGTTGCCGAGAACGGGCACAAAAGTGACGTTCAGTGCTCTTGTAAATACGTTGCGTATCACAAGGGTCAAGTCGCCGATCGTGATGGAGTGGCAGAGGTTTCTTGCATACGGCAAGAAGGAGTTACCCTGTATTCGACGGAGTGTGCGGGGAGAAGGCAGGAGCGAAAAGAAACAAGTTGTTCATATGATGCCTCTTTCTCAAGAGGAGTTAAGTATGACCAACTTGATACATGCCGGGCTTGGAGATGCTTGGGGGGTTTTTATAACCACAAGCTTTCTTAAACGCAGCTCGCGTAATTTTCCACCCGATAATGCTCCTGTAGCAGTCCTTTTTCACGTGATGAGCGGTTATGCTTTTTGTTTAAAAAGTTTGACCGATTATATGAACCGGGGCGGGAAAGCATTTGATGCACAGCGGTTTTTTAGATCTCGAAACAGCGGTGGTGATCGGCGGGGGACTTGGGATGTTTGGAATCAAGTCATTGCTCGGGAAGATCAAAGCAGCATGGAAGAGACGTTTAAATCGGTTGAAGGAAACGTCGAGGATATTCTTCTTGATTTGGAAGCATCTATGCCGAGGAAGATCAATTGCCTAGCAACTATTGAACAGGTTTGTGATATCAGAAAGGATTCCTCTGCTGTTTTTGATATTAAGCATGGGGACTTCCTCCGACATAGTGGTTTGTTTGTAAAAGCATAGCGCCTAAATTACAGGAGCTCTCATTGAGAGCTCCTGTTTAGTTTAAATACGAAAATACTGTAGTATGAGTGCACATGAAATTCTTTTCTAAAAAGTTGGGAATTGACCTTGGAACAGCGAATACGCTTGTGTATGTGCCGGGAAAGGGGATAGTTCTGAATGAGCCCTCTGTTGTTGCTGTTTCAGAGTCTGATAACCGTATTTTGGCTGTTGGATTAGAGGCAAAAACAATGATCGGCCGTACGCCGGACAATATCATTGCGTACCGACCGATGAAAGATGGTGTCATCGCTGACTATCGCGTTACGGAAGCAATGCTGCGCTACTATATGGAAAAGGCGATGGGAAAGTGGAGTTTTTTTAAGCCTGAAGTGATGGTGTCGGTTCCTGCGGGGGTAACGTCGACAGAACGCCGTGCGGTGATCGAGGCTACGATGAAAGCGGGAGCGCGCGAGGCGTGTGTTGCCGGGGAGCCGATTCTTGCAGCAATCGGTGCGGGCATACCGATATATGAGGCGCGCGGGCATATGGTTGTCGATATTGGTGGAGGTACGACGGACGTGGCAGTCATTTCTCTTGGCGGCATTGTTTCTTCTGCATCGGTCAAATGTGCAGGTAACCGTATCGATGCTTCGATCATCGACTACATTAAAAAAACATTCAATTTGGCGATCGGTGATAAAACAGCAGAGGATATTAAAATGCAGGTAGGGTCTGCGGTGCCTGTTGACGAAGAACTTACCATGACGATCAAGGGGCGTGATTTTGTTTCTGGTTTGCCACGGTCAACAGAAATTAAAACGAATGAGATCGTGAAAGCAATTACAAAAGAGCTGCGGGAAGTAATTAAAGCGATCAAGGATGTTTTACAGGAGACGCCGCCAGAGCTTTCGGCTGACATCATAGATCAAGGTATTATTATGACAGGGGGGTCATCAATGCTCCGCAATTTGCCGGAATTAGTTTTCCGACGGACGGGCGTTAAGGCGGTTCTGGCAAAAGATCCGCTCTTTTGCGTAGCGAACGGAACGGGAATTGCTCTTGAACATTTAGATACATACAAAAGGACACTTATTTCTAAATAGATTGGAGCTTGGTGAATATTGAATTGTATGGAAATCGCGAAAAACAACCAGCTTGAAAAATTGCGAGAGCACTATGGGCGAATGGGAGGACTACATCACGCGTATGTGTTTAATCGCAGCACTGCAGAGACGCATATTGCACTTCTTGAATTCCTTGAGCGCGATCTTGGTATGTCGATATCAGGTAATCCTGATATTTTGAGCGTATCATACGAAACATTGGGCATTGATGACGCGAGAGAAATTGGCGAACGAGCTTCACGAAAAGCACTCGGTGATCGAAAAATATTTCTGATCGATACGTACTTCATCACCGTTCAGGCGCAGAATGCTCTTTTGAAGGTTCTCGAGGAACCATCACCCACGACCCATTTTTTTATTCTGATGCCGAATGCAGATATTCTTCTTCCCACAGTTACGTCGCGCCTGATGCGTATTGAGATTAATGCTGGAGAGGCTGAAAGTGTAGCAAACGAAGGAACTCGTTCTTTTCTTGCACAAAATGCGGGCGAGCGCATGGCATTTTTAAAAGTATTTCTAAAATCTGTGACCGAAGAAAAAGACAAGCGGCCAGGCATTCTTTTTGTTGATGGGCTTGAGGAGTATATATATGCAAAAGCTATCGGTGGAAGAGGGCTGCCGCATATTGCCGAGGCACTCGAAGAAATAGAGCTTTGTCGTAAGTATATGTACGACACTTCTGCATCGATGAAAATACTTCTTGAACATCTGGCTAGTGTGCTGCCAAGGTATGAATAAGAAATACGATGCTCCAAGCAAGTGGAGCATCGTATCGTTCAGTGTAAGTTACAACTGTTCAAGATGGAGTATGTCATGGACAAATCCGAGTCGCTTTGCGTCCGCAGGTGTTATGACACTTTCATGGAGACGCATGTTCTGGATCTTTCTGACAGAAAGGCCTGTTTCGAAAGCAATGATTTCATTATATCTCTTGTCTCCCCAGTCGAGACACTTTTTCATACCTCGTATTTCTGATGCCGAGTATGCACCGTCAGGCAGAGGTAAGTTGCTCTGGTGAAGATAAATGAGCGTATTTGGCGTGACAAAACGCTGATTTCGTGGAACAGAGAGGAGCGTAATGACTGCGGCCGAAGCGACGCTTCCTGTACCCACGGCAATGATATTGGGTCGGGGAGAGAGGATGCTGTTGAGTAGGTCATACCAAGCGAATACAGGAGAGATATCTCCGCCCGGACTCATAATATAGAGGAAAATGGGCAACTCTGTGTTGGCAGGGAATTCTTCGGTTCCTTGAAGGAATAGCATGAGTTGCTCATATATATGTACAAAAAGCTCTTCAGTGCAAGCACTAAGCCAATTGAGTCTTCGGACGCCTGTTAGCATGGCGTGCCCCTTGTATATGATTGTGCTTTTTTAAAGGTAAACCTACCTTCAGCATAGATGTTTACGGGAATTGGTCAACGTGTTTGGCTTTTTCATAAACTATAGTGTGGATAATTGTTTTCGCATGTCATAGGGAAGAGGATATACTAAAGTTACATAGAAGTTATCATCTTTATTAGAAATAATTTATAGCAATATGGAAAATGGGAAAGGCACAAACCCTATGATGGTTGGTGTAGTCGTTGCACTTGTTGTGGGAATTGCGGGCGGATACTACTACGGCTTCAACAAGGGTAAAGCTGCAGTGGTCGTAGCGGAGCAGCAGGAAGCAAATCAGGCTGCGCAGCAAGCGCAGCAGCAATTAGCAGATAAGGCAAATCCATTTGGTACAGAAGAAAAGAGTACCGCCAATCCGTTCTCGGATACCTACGCGAATCCTTTTGAAGGAAGCGGTTTTAATCCATTCTCACAATAGAGCTTTATGAAAAAGTACGTAGCGATAATTTCTGCGCTTGCGGCTATGTTGTTTTCGATCGGGCTTGCTGCCTCGGCACAGAGTAATGTATTTGCCATAGAGTTTCCGATTGCAGAACTCGGAGGCTGTGGTTCCATGCAGGAATGTAAGGCCTATTGCGACGATCTGGCACACGGGGAAGCATGCTTTGCATTTGCGGAAGCGCATGGTCTTGTAAAAGAAAAGGATGTAAAGAAAAAAGAAGAGCAGAAAAAATTTGAAGAAAATCGCAAAGCGGTACTCGAAAAGCAAGGCGGTCCTGGCGGCTGTACTTCTGAAGAAACATGTAAAGCATTCTGTTCTGATCCGGTGAATGGAGAAGAGTGTCTTGCCTTTGTAAAAGAAAATGGGCTTCGGTCATCGGAAGAACTCGACAATATCGAATCGAAAATTCAGCAGGGTCGTAGAAAAGAAGAAGCAGTACGAGCGGGTAATGGTCCGGGCGGATGCAATTCAGCGGAAGCCTGCCGTTCTTTTTGTAGCGTGCCTGCGAACAGGAAAACTTGTTTTGAATTTGCCAAAGAACACAATCTGATTCCGCCGGAAGAGCTTGCGCGCATTGAGAAAGAAGGAACTCTGCCGCAAACAGGCCCGGGCGGATGCACATCGAGAGAAGAGTGCGATGCTTTTTGCCGGACACCAGACAATATGCAGGTCTGTCTTGATTTTGCAGTCGAGAAAGGACATATCACTGCCGAGCAGGCTACAAAATTCAAAGAGACGAAAACAGGTCAGATGATGAATCGGACGCGCGGACAAGTCCACGGTCCACAAGTACGAGGCCCCGAAGGGAAGATCGACGAAGAAAAAGCGCGGCAGCTTCTTGAAACGACAGGCGGTCCGGGCGGATGTACGTCGTTTGAAGAGTGCGGTGCTTTTTGTAGTGCGCCAGAAAATGGGGAGGCCTGTTTTGCATTTGCAAAGGAGCATGGTCTCATGGACACGGCTGATGTCGAACGTATTGAAAAGATTTAAAATACGGAAGGCCCGGGAGGATGCCGTGGACGACAGTGCGAGCAGTACTGCTCGGAAGACGGTCACGAGGAAGAGTGTCTTAACTTTGCAGTTGACAATGGTTTAGTGCCTCAAGAAGAAGTTGCACAAGCAAAGAAATTTGTCGACATTGCAAAACAAGGTGGTCCTGGCGGTTGTCATGGACGACAGTGTCAGGATTTCTGTAATCGTCCTGAAAATCAGGAGCAGTGCCTTGCTTTTGCGAAAGAAAAGGGCTTGCTTCCGCCGGAAGAGCTAGGAAGGATCGAAAAGTTGCAAAACACCATGAAGACAGGAGGAGGTCCTGGAGCTTGCACATCAGAACAATCTTGCCGAAGTTATTGTCAAGATACATCGCATTTTGAAGAGTGCGCTGCGTTTGCAGTTGGTGTTGGTTTGGTGAAGCCGGAAGAAGCAATGACAAAGCTTCAGGAATTTGTTGGTGCAGGCGGAGGCGCGAGAGGCGTTGGTTCTCAACAAGGACGAGAAGGTGCATTTGGTCAGTCTGATCAACAAGGTTTCGGTCAAGGACAGCAGCAGGGATTTGGTGGCCAAGGGCAACAACAAGGGTTTGGCAGGCCAGGCGGTCAGGGAATGAGAGGGCAACAAACAGACGATCAGATGCAGCAACAATTCGAGGAGAGGTTTAAGCAATTCGAGCAATTCAAAAGTCAATTTGAAGGAGGAACGCGAGGGCAAAGTAGTTCTGGTCAAGGACAAGGTATGCAAGGGAATCCGCTACCTGGCGGACCCGGTGGAGGAGCAACGCAAGGTAATTTTCCTGGAGGACAAGGTATGCCTCTTGGTCGGCCAGGTACACAGGGTCAAATGCCGCCGAGGTCCATGCGTCCACCAAAGCCTGATCAGGACAATTCTATGATTGACACTAATGATGAAGGCATGGGTGAAGGTCAGCCATTCGATGGCGATGCTTTCAAACAGCAGTTTAATAATCAGATGCACCAGAATGGTGCTATGCAGCAACAACCTCCGGGCCCTATGAATGGAGGGGTGAGAGGCCAGTCTGGTATAGAGGGGGGAATGGGAGGAGGGGGATCAATGAAGCCGGGAATGAATCAGCAAGGCTTTGGTTTCCCTGGACAAGGTAGTACACAGGGCCAGTTTCCGGGAGGTGGAAAAACAGAGGGCAATTTTCCAGGCGGCGGCCAGCTTCCTCCGCAAGCAAATCCAGCAGGAGGTCCATTTGGCCAACCTGGACAGCAAGGTGGTGGGTCAACGGGAGGATTTCCGCCACCAGGCGGTGGAACGCAGGATGGTTTTGGACAGCCAGGACAAGGCGGAGGGTTTCGTCCTCCCGGAGGAGAGTCGTTTCAACCACCTACGGGCGGAATGATGCCGCCTGGTGGTGGAGGTGGATTTATGGATGGCGGCGGAGGAATGCCCCCGGGAGGTAGCTCTGGTGGTGGAATGCCCCCACAGAGCGGAGGAATGATGCCTCCAGGAGCGTTTGGAAATATGACACGAGCTATTGCTGCAGTATTAAGTGTTTTTTTCCAAGTTTTGAAATAGAATTCGGTACACACTGATAAAAGAAAACCGCACTTTCAAAGTGCGGTTTTCTTTTATGTTATTATGAAAGTTGTGCAAGAAAGATATTTTTGTTAAAAATCTTGTTATAAAACATAAACTTTATATGGCATACGATTTTTCAGTATTTAAGAAAAGTACGAAAGGTGTTGAAGAATGGTTACAGAAAGAATTTTTAACTATTCGTACAAGTCGTGCAACCGCCAGTCTTCTCGACGGTGTGTTTGTTGATGCATATGGAACAAAAATGCCGATCATGCAGGTTGCGAGCATGGCGTCTGAAGATGCACGCACACTTCGGGTTGCTCCTTGGGATTCAACACAAATAAAAGCGATTGAGAAAGCGATAACAGCAGCAAACCTGGGGGTTTCAGTGACTGTCGACGACCAGGGGATCCGTGTGCATTTTCCCGAACTTACGGGAGAGAGGAGGCTCATGCTTGCGAAACTTGCAAAAGATCGTTTCGAGCAGTCGCGGATTACACTTCGTCAGGAGCGGGATAAAATTTGGAATGAGATTCAGGATAAAGAGCGCGATGGTATCATCACAGAAGACGTAAAATTTAAAGCAAAGGAAGAATTGCAAAAGATCATAGATGAAACGAACAAACATTTAGAAGAGATGACAGAAAAAAAGGAAAAAGAAATTACAACATAGCATTGTTACATGTCTATAATTCTATTTATCATCATATTGGGGGGTCTGATTCTCATTCACGAATTTGGTCATTTTATTCTGGCAAAGCGGGCGGGAATTCGCGTTGACGAATTCGGGATCGGTTTTCCTCCGCGCTTGTTTCGTCTTTTCAAAAAAGGAGAGACAGAATATACGATCAACATTATTCCATTTGGAGGTTTCGTGAAGATTTTTGGCGAGAATCCAACTGACGATGCATGTGCCGAGGGACCTGATAAAAAGAGAAGTTTTGTACATAAATCGAGGCTAACACAGGCTGCGGTTATTGGTGCCGGTATTTTTATGAATGTTATTACCGGATGGATTCTGTTGTCGATCATTTTTGCTGTCGGCTTCTCTACTTCAACAGAGCTGTACCCTGATCGGACATTGGAAAATATTGCCATAACAGTAACGGAAGTTCTGAAAAAGTCTCCTGCAGCAGAAGCTGGCTTTAAAGATGGAGATATTCTGAATGGTATTTCTGTACCAGGAGTACCTGTCAGTCCGATAACTTCAGTTGAAATGGTTCAAGAATATATCAGTACGCATGGTTCGGGTGCGATCACACTGGATGTATCACGTGACAAGCAAGCGGTACAACTCACCGTGGTTCCAAAAGATGGTATTGTGGATGGAAAAAAGGCGATCGGAATTGCTATGGATGAGATGGGCTTCTTGCAGTTTCCTATTCACGAAGCTCTTTGGCAAGGCGCTCTCATGACGATTGATTTTATCCGTCAAATTGCCCTAGGCCTTGGAACGCTCATGTATCAGGCGATTATCGGTACAGCTGATTATTCACAAGTTACCGGTCCTGTCGGCATTGTTGGCATTGTGGATGATGTTGCGGCACTCGGGTTTCTCTATGTGCTGCGTTTTGCGGCGATCATTTCAATAAATCTTGCTGTTCTTAACCTCCTGCCATTTCCGGCACTCGATGGAGGACGCCTTTTCTTTTTATTGATCGAAGCAATCTGCCGCAAGCCGCTTCCGCCGCGATTTGTCGTGATGGCGAATACGGTCGGCTTTGTACTGCTTATCTTGCTCATGGTAGCTATCACCTGGAAAGATATTGCCGCACTATAAGACTTTCATCTTTGGCAAAATTCTTCGTTGTAAACTGCGATACTCGTTTGTCGTAGCAGTCAGTATGACTCACTCTGTTTCGCGTTTACGCCTCGATTTTACTCAAATGTGAAAAGTCTTAGCTGCGTAAAAAAGAGAATTACGCAGACCTCAATGGTCTGCGTAATTTCGTGTGGGTCAGTTCAAGATGGTAGGATCTGATGTTACGAAGAGAAATTGCTGATAGGGCTCACTGCAATGTGGACAGAATGTTGAGCGAATTTTATGCCAGCGAGAGGCCTGCCATACCGCTGCTTCAGCATGGGCTTCTGGAGAGCAGGTGTTTTGAACGTTCATTTCTGGCATTGTACCATGCTCGATGAAGTAGCTCTTGTTTTGAAAGGATGTATTGTTGTGTTGACACCAGGGGCAGTATTTCCAACCACTTCCGATAATAAGACCACAGATACAGGGGGAGACACCAATCTGTTCGATCTGTGTAAACATTTCACCCACGATCTGTTCGACTGGTTTTTTGCCCACAAGGTTCTCCTTAATAGAGGTTTGAATTCTGTGCAAACGGTAGCATATAAAATTGAAAAAGTCAAATATTCGTAATATTTTGTGGGTATATTCAAGTAAAACAAAACCCCCGTTGCCTAGTTGGTAACGGGGGTTTTCATACTTAGAAATTGGGGAACCACCGTGCGATGTACTTGTTTTCGAGCAGTTGTTTTCGTGTTCCTTGTGTCCAGAGCCCCTCTGATTCAAAAAGGGAGGGATACATGAACGATTTTGCATTGTGTGTATGGTCAAGATAAAACAAATGTCCAATTTCATGCCGCAGTACGACGAGCAGCTTTGATTCGCTCCACATAGTGTTTTCTGTAAAGCGCCGATCTGTTTCATATACGAGTATATACCCGAAGTAGCTGTTTGAAGATGCACCAAGGATTGAAGGTTCTTTACTGGAGTCGGCGTTTTCTTTTGCAAAGATTTCGAAATCTGCTTGGGATATTTCTTGATTTGAAAAGACAATTCTTATGTCGCTCGTTTCTCCACATATTCTTCGCAACAGGATTCCCTGATCTAGATCCCAAGATCCCAAGTCTCCGGCATAGGTTGCCCATGTTACGATTTCAAGGGCAATGCCAACGTGTTGATAGTATTCAATTGCAATCTCTTTCATAACTGTCTGCACTATGTTTAGGTCTGCAGGCGCAACGGTGTCATTCAGAATACATACGGTAACAATGCGGGTATCAGTTGCTTGTGAGAGATGCTGGATCTGTTTTGCACATCCTATGGGCAAAGAGAACACGATGCATGCTATCAAAAATCGTCCCCAACTTTTTTGTGGAGCGATCATTTGTATCTCCAAGGTAGAGAAAATGGTACTTTTTCCTTCTAGTACTATTTTTACAGTATTTGTGTTACATATCAAAGCTCTATATGAAAATCTGCGGCAGGAGTAAAACTTCTGCCGCAGATTAAACTACGAAAACGAAACAGCGCACAATTTATACGAGTTCACATGTGCGAAACCTTTTGAGAGAAGAGCTGCACGGAGGTTTGGAATGTGTGCGGCACCAAATTTGATGCCGATACTATTACGCCCGTTCTTTTTGGTAGTATATGTATCGAGAAGCTGGATGCAGGTCTTGGCTTCATTTTGTGATAACGCCTGGTCGAAGACAGCTCTCATATTGTTATCGGACCAAAAGAAAGCGAATGTTTCGCCGTACTCCCGCAGTGTATAACTTCCGCTGCCGATTTGATCAAGCGTGTGACGAACGTGGTCGACAACCGACTTTTGGCGACTATCCGGGATATGTGTGCACAGTTTGATAAGCCGCTCTTCCATGTCAGTACAGGCTGGTGAAGTAACCGAAACCCACTTTCGAAGACACGATTCATTTTGGAAAGCATGGGCTTCCATCATCATAGAGCTTGAGAAGTAGAGGTCGGTTGCGACGAAATACGCAGATAAAGCGGAAATGAATTTCTGCGAAAGCGCGGTATTGCCGCATATCTCACTACGAAGATCAACAAGATCCTCGGTAAGTTGTTCTCTGCTATCAAGAGAAAGTTGCTCATGGAACACCTGGCTTGCATCGTGGAGCAGCTGTCGAATCTTGCGGTAATAGGCGCGTTGGCCGAGGTGATTCGTGCCGATGAGTTTAACTGCTATCTTTAGGGTAGGATGGGTATAATCATGGCAATAGGTAAAAATTCCAGCATCACCAATGCGCATTTCACCGTCAAAAAGCGGAATGTCATTCGACATATGTGCCCTCGATTGTGATTGAAAGTATGTTTGTTGGTAGAGAACCTATCCATCTCGAATATACAGGAGAGATGCTCTATTTGCACGGGAGTTTGGCCCGCACGTGTTTTTTGACCGACAGTATATTTTTCTATACAATGATGATATTGCTATGCGCCAAACAACTCTTTTTACGAAAACAAGAAAGGAAGCTCCCAAAGACGAGGTTGCACGCAACGCAATTCTCTTGATTCGAGCGGGGTATATCTACAAAGAGATGGCGGGGGTGTATGCCTATTTACCCCTTGGACTGCGTGTATTTCGCAATATTGAGAAAATCATCCGGGAAGAAATGAATGCTACGGGAGCGCAGGAGCTTTTGCTGACCTCGCTTCAGTCTCCGATAGTCTGGGAAAAGACTGGACGCTTTAGTGATACGGTGATCGACAATTGGTTCAAAACAAAACTTGCGGATGAGACGACCATTGGTATTGCGAATACGCACGAAGAGCCGCTCACGAATCTTCTGACACACTATGCTCACTCCTATCGCGATTTTCCTTTGTATGTCTACCAGTTTCAAACTAAGTTTCGCAATGAGCTTCGCGCGAAAAGCGGTATCATGCGCGGAAGGGAATTTGTGATGAAAGATTTGTATTCGTTTTGTCGTACAGAAGAGGAACACGCGGCATTCTATATGCGCATGAAGGCGGCATATACGAATGTGTTCAACCGTGCGGGAATTGGTGAGCAAACGTACTTTACGTACGCTTCCGGCGGAAGTTTTTCTAAAGCATCGGATGAATTTCAGACCGTAACAGATGCTGGCGAAGACACGATTTATGTTGATCCGGAGACCCGTTTGTCGATCAACGAAGAAATGATGGCAGACGAGGGTGTTTTTGAAAAGTTTCATACCTCGAAAGAAAAACTCGTTGCAAAGAAGTCAGTCGAAGTTGGAAATATATTTCCCCTCGGAACAAGGTTTTCGGAAGCATTCGGCCTCATGTGCCGCGACGAAGCAGGAAATGAGTCGCCTGTGATCATGGGCAGTTATGGAATTGGTCTTGGGAGGCTTATGGGGACGATCGCGGAAGTATGTTCGGACGATAAGGGACTACGGTGGCCAAAAGAAGTTGCGCCTTTTCGAGCACATCTTGTGCGTCTTGGTGAAGGGGAAAATGTTGTGGCTGCAGCAGATCGAGTATATGAAGAACTTTCTCGTTCAGGCGTAGAGGTTTTATACGATGATCGTAGTGGTGTTTCTGCCGGAGAAAAGTTTGCAGACGCGGATCTTCTCGGCATGCCGACACGTATTGTGATGAGTGAAAAAACACTTGCAGCTCAAACAGTCGAACTTCGTGATCGTACGAGTGGGGAAGTAATCATGGTGCCGTCCGGTGAACTTGCCGCACAACTGCGGATGTGAGAAATATGACGGCGCCACGAGGGTGTGGCCGTCTATGGTATGAAAGAAATTCTTTTACAAAAGAAAAATGTTCAAAGATTACATCGAGAAAATATACTCGCTTTTTTCCAATCATATCGGCATTGACTTAGGCACCGCTAACACGCTGGTGTATTTTCGCGGAAGGGGCATTATCATTAATGAACCTTCCGTTGTTGCTATAAATCAAAAGACGGGGCGTGTTGTTGCCGTCGGAAAGTACGCAAAAGAAATGCTTGGTCGCACACCGCCGCATGTTGTTGCGATACGACCTCTTGTCGAAGGTGTGATATCTGATTTCGAAGTGACGGAGGAGATGCTTGCATATCTTCTGAATAAAGCGCAGCAACATTCGAAAAAAATCTTTGGCCCGCGGGTCGTTATCGGTGTGCCATCGGGAATTACAAATGTGGAAACGCGGGCAGTACGAGATGCAGCGCGCAATGCAGGTGCTCGCGAGGTGTATGTTGTGGAAGAACCGATGGCGGCGGCGCTTGGCATGCGTTTGCATGTGAATGAGCCGATTGGCACAATGGTGATCGATATTGGCGGCGGCACGACAGATATCGCGGTTATCTCTCTTGGCGGTATTGTGACATCGCGCAATGTGCGTATTGCAGGTGATAACTTTGACCGTGATATATCCGCATATATCAGGAGTGAGTTTAAGATCCTTATCGGTGAAAAGACGGCGGAACATTTGAAAAAGACTATCGGTTCGGTAACACCTCGTTTGGAAATGTCGGAGGCATCAGTACGCGGACGCGATTTGATCACCGGTCTTCCGCGTGAAGTGGTGATTACGGATGCAGATATTCGCGAAGCCATTTCACAGTCAATTGAGGCGCTGCTCGATGCTGTGAAAGAAGTGATCGAGTCGACGCCGCCGGAAATTCTTGCTGACATTATGAAATATGGCATACATGTTGCGGGGGGCGGAGCGCTTTTGCGCGGCCTTCCCGAGCTTTTTTCCGAGTGGCTGAAGATGCCGGTGTATGTTGCTGATGATCCGCTGACTGCAGTTGCACGCGGCACGGGTGTGATTCTTGAAGATATGGAATTGTATAGGGACGTGCTTATCGAGAACGAACATGATTTACCTCCGAAGAGATACTAGAAGACGCGGAGAACGAAAGCCGTTTATGATTGTCGGTATCGTTCTTGTTGTTCTCGTTCTGTTTTCTCTTGCATCGGTTAAACCGCCCTCATCGACGGGTTCCGTTGTATATTTTCTGGGGAGGCCGGTATGGGCATTGCAGCGGTTTGTGCATGGAGGAGCGGAAGATGCATTTTCGATCTTACATACAAAAGCGGCACTTGTGCGTGAAAACGAAGAGCTGCGTGCGCAGATCAAAGAGCTCGAGTGGTCGATGCTTGATTTCGATCGTGTGCGGGGTGAGTTGAAGAAGTATGAGAGTGTGCTCGGGAGAAGCACTGATCCGGAATTTGTACTCGGCATGGTTCTTGCAAAACCGGGGGCTCTTCCCTACGACACTTTCATTTTAGATGTTGGAGAAGAGAATGGTATTTCAGTGGGGGACACCGTGCTTGTTGGTAGCGATATAGCAGTAGGGAAAGTCATTGATGTACGCAGCTCCATTTCGAAAGTACAATTTTTCTCATCGTCGGGCATTACAACACCGGTGCTTGTTGGTGAAAAAGCACGTGCTTTCGATGCGCATGGATACGGTGCGGGTGGTATGGTGATCAATGTTCCGCGAGATCTCGAAATTGCTCTCGGTGAGCCGGTCTATCTTCCGACAGATCCACGGACGTTTATTGGCAAGGTTGAAATAGTAAACGTGAGCCCCTCTGATGCTATGAAGGTGGTGGGTATCAGATTACCGGTCAATTTGTTTGAAATATCGCATGTTAAGATCTTGCATGGGCAGCCGGCGAGCGAAGCGTTGTTTAATATTGAACCGCAATGATACGTTTATGTGCAGACATTTTTTTATTCCTATTCGCGCTTAGCGGCAGTTCTTTCCTATTTGTGCCGCTTATGCTGGCATGTCTATTTTGGTTCGATTGCCACTATGAGTCTGTCATTGCTGGGGCAGTGGTCGATGTGCTCTATGGAGCACCGCTCTCATTTGTTCACAATATATATTTATTTGGTCTTACTGCTGCCGCAGTTTTTCTTATCTCTGAAGTTCTCAAGAAGCGACTACGGTATTATTCTGGATAAGACTATGAAACGTAATCTATGGAAGTTTTTTTCTTTTCGCAAGAAGCAAGATATCGCGCTTGACGAGATTTTTCTTGATTCCAGCAATATTTCTGGTTTAAATATAGATCAGTTCGAAGGACATCTTGAAAAACCGATCAGTAAGTACAGCGTTCTTGCAATGGCCACTGGTTTTTTTCTTGTTTTTATTGTGATACTCATTAAGTCCTGGATGCTCCAGGTTCGCGAAGGCGAAGCGTACGCGATTCTTTCAGAAAAGAATAGGTTGCGTCATCATCCGATATTTGCAGAACGTGGGGTAATTTATGATCGTAAAGAGATGGAGCTTGGATGGAATGTTGTGCATACTACGGAAGACTTTTTTTTTCGAAAATATAGCGAAGAAGCTGGTCTTTCACACGTTGTTGGATATGTGAATTATCCGAAACGCGATAGTTCTGGCATATTTTATCAGACGGAGATTGTTGGCAAATCAGGCATAGAAAAGGTCTATAACACAGAGCTTGCCGGCCAGAGCGGGACGCAGATAGTCGAGACGGATGCATTGCAAAATATTCAGTCTGCGAGCGTTATGCGTAGGCCTGTCGCCGGTACGAACCTGCATATGTCGATAGACGCGGAAGTGCAGAAAAAACTTTATTCTGTGATACAGGATCTTGCGGGCCGTGTTGGCTTTGACGCTGGAGCTGGGGTGATTATGGATGTTCGGACGGGGGAGTTGCTCGCGCTTACAAGCTATCCTGAATTTAGCAGTACTATTCTCGCAACAGCTACTGATACTGCTGCTATTGCAAAGTACCAGCTTGATGACCATAAACCATTTTTGAATCGTGTGGTATCGGGACTGTATACGCCAGGTTCTATTATGAAGCCGTTTTTCGCGCTCGCTGCTTTGAACGAAGGTATTATTTCGCCAACCAAGCAGATTTTAAGTACAGGCTCTATTTCAATACAAAATCCATACGATCCCGATAAGAAAACGGTATTTCCTGACTGGAAAGCGCATGGATATGTCGATATGCGGAGGGCTCTTGCGATGTCGTCGAATGTTTATTTCTACGAGATCGGCGGTGGGTATCAGGATCAAAAAGGTCTTGGTATCACAAAGATTGAAGAATATGCGCGGCTTTTTGGTTTTGGTAAAGAAGTTGGTATTAACATTGCTCCAGAACCCCCGGGAGTTATTCCGAGTCCGGCATGGAAAAAAGAAAATTTTGAAGATGGGGTATGGCGTCTCGGCGATACCTATCATACTGCGATCGGCCAATATGGATTTCAAGTATCGCCGCTTCAAGTTGTGCGTGCTTTTGCTGCAATTGCGAACGATGGAAAAATATTACAGCCGTCATTGTTGAAACGGCCAGATGGATGGAAGGCGGAAGGCGTACAGCTTGCTATTTCACAGGAACATTTCAAGGTCGTGAAAGAAGGCATGCGTGCTGTTGTAACAGAGGGAACGGGGCAAGGGCTTTCATTTCCCGACGTACATATTGCCGGTAAGACAGGAACCGCACAGGTAGGTGTCTCAAAACAATTTGTGAACTCATGGGCAGTTGGTTTCTTTCCCTACGAAAATCCACACTATGCATTTGCGGTTGTGATGGAACACGGGCCGGTAAAAAATCTTATAGGAGGTGTTTTTGTTGTGAATCAGCTGATTAATTGGATGCGAATCTATACGCCGGAGTATTTAAAATAGAGGAAGCGTTGTCGCAAGAGCTACGGAGCTATTGACGAAAGTTAAAAACGATGTAAGGTTTTTTGAGACTAAACATACTATTTTTGGAGAGGAGTGATGTGTGTTTAAGCACAAGAAGCTTATTCTGTTTTTGTTGGTTGTTCCGCTCTGTGCTCTCGGACTCACGCTTTGGTATTTTTACGATACGCAGATTATACGTTTGGACTATGAAGGTTTTACGGTCTGGCTTGATTGCAGTAGGCGTGGTGCAGTGAAATTTCGCTATATTGCGCAACCTGATACGGGGAAGCTCGATCGGTTGCATATGTTTTCAATTGACTCGAATGTGCCATATAGATGTCAGCAAACAGCTACCGCGCCTTATACGCATCCGAATGTTCGCTATGACCGGGGACATCTCGTCCCTGCCAACCATTTCGACCATTCTGAAAAAGCACTGAAGCAGAGCAACTTTGTTACGAACACGCTGCCACAGGTTGCGGAAATGAATCGTGGAGCGTGGCTTGGAACGGAGCAGCTCATCGAATGTTATCGTGATATCACAAGGCTTATTGTTGTAGGGGGCGTGATTTGGGGAAATGATGCCTCTGATGATTATTTTTTGCAGAGCCATGGTGTTGCAACGCCCGATGCATTTTGGAAAGTAGTTGTGTCGAAAGAGTATGGAGTGCTTGCTTGGGTCATCCCGAATTCAAAGCAAGCGATTTATAGTCGTGTTGATTCCTATCTTGTGTCTGTTGCTGAAGTTGAAAGACGTACCAGAGAGACGGTGTCCGATGTACCCAAAGAGCTTAAGCATTTCAAGGCAGAAGTTTCATGGCCTAAGGTAAAAGGTTGCAGCCGACAGTAATCAAAAGCTCCATATACCTCCTCGCGACATTGCCGCGAGGAGGTATATACGTATGTACGTACGTACGTATTGACATATTTACTTTAATATTGTAAGAATGTTGCAGGTTCCTTGTATCGAGTTTGAACATATAAACCAAAGGAGATGTGTGATGCTCACATCGCATGTCGCTGCCTGGCGGTCGAGTGCTCCGACACCCGCGCAGCTGAAAGAGCTTTTTGCTCAGATCGAAAGCGGTCGTATTACAAGTGCGGTTGTACAGTCACTTTTGCGTGGTGAAACGGGATTTAAACACGAAGCGCTGTGTCGAAATGTGCTGGTTGGCGATATCATTTTTCCAGAGGATATTGAAGGTGTCACAAACCTTCGATATCCACATGAAGACCATGCAGAGTATCGACGAAAGTTGCCGAATCAGGATCTTTTATGGTGGTGCAGAAAGAATGAATATGCACTCATTGCAGGCCCGCCGTTGCCCCTGTCTCTGTCTGATCTGTATGGGATGTGGCCGGAGCGGTTTCAGAAAATGCCCAACATAAAGGCAGGCTATGTAACACACGAAAAGGTGTCACCAGGCTGGTTGTATATTGGGAAAAGGGTGGTGCTGGTATCGGCGCATCTTCCTCAAAGTGCACAGATAAAGCTCCTGTCCCCTAAAGAGCGTTTGCCGAATATCGCTGAATTGGGGTGGGCGCTGTTTATATATCGTATCGTTCGTTCAAGATGGCTTCTCGATTGTGAAGCGCTGCGAACATCGACTATGGCACAGAATGGTAAAAACGTTCGCGGGGGAAATTCTGGATCAACGTTTTGGTTTGATGAATGGGGTATTGATGAGAGATATACATCGATAGCTCCTGTTCGGGTTCTTGCATAGTTAGGCATATACCCCCGCGACAGTGTCGTGGGGGTATGTTATTTTACTTGGCAGAAATGTGTTCCCGACATCCAAGCAAGAGGAGGTTATGATGACAGAGAAATTTGTGATTCCGAGAGAAGTTGTTCGATTGGCGAATAAGCTGTATGAAGGGATGCTTGAAGAAACGGAAGCTGCGGAACGTAAAGAGCAGCTTGAGAATGAGCGTCGAAATGACGAAAGAACTCGTAATAGGGCTGCAGGGCTTGCATTTGCAGAGCAAATTTTCACGTGGGCGCTGGCATTTCGGGATTCTGCGGCAGGGAAGAAGCTTATGGAGGTCGGACATCCAACTCTTTTTTCTTGGGATGAACCCGGGATATTTCTTTTTGACGGAGATGTGAAAGGTACGAGCTGGCGTGCGATTGGTGTTGGAGAAAAGGGTGTATGGTGGCATGCAAGCGGTTGTGGTACACGACCAGTTTATGTTGCTTCACCCGAAGAACTTGTCGAAGGGGTGGATGCTCTGATACTTAAGCAAGTGGTAGCCTGGTTAGATGATGGACGAGTGTGGGAATGTATCAAACGGCTTTTTGCCGACTAGGAGGTCTTCATGAGTAAGGTTCTAGCGATTTTGTTTTCAGTTCTCGGCCTGGGATTTATCGTATGGTTGATTCTTTCGATCAAGATGGTCGCCTGGGGCATAACACAGGGTTTTGGTATTATTGTTTCGGTTGTTCTCGCGTCTATCATTGTGTTGGTATTACGAAGCATCAAAAAAACATAGCTGATCAAGCAATCAGTTGTACGATCAGCCGCCAACTCGTATGAGTTGGCGGCTCTATTCTGTGTGTGCGCTTTCTTCTCGTACGTTCGCCGATACTTCGCGCCGATACGTTCTTTTGAAAGTGTTCGTCGCACGGGAATAAAGTGATTAAGATACACTTCGAGTATGTCGTAGAGTTCATTCACGAGAGGAACAACGCTACGAACATCAAGACGTGTGTATCCAAGATACTTTCGCACAACATGTCCGTTTCTCTCTTCAACATACATGTTGTCGTTTTTCTTTCCCGGCTCTGACCGTGTGAGCTTGATGTTCTCTTCATCGCACCACTGTTTTGCTATCCAGTTGACGAACTCACTGCCGGTATCAGGATGGAGCTCATGGAGCTCGAATGGAAGACGCTCCTTGATCGTCTTCATGCTCTCCACCGTTGCTTCCTGTCCCTTGTTCCACTGTAATCGGGGAACGATCCAGTATGTGGCAGCATCCGTGTAGTTCACCGTAAAAGCCATATCTCCCGCGAGAGAATCGCCGCAGTGGACAACCGTGTCAATCTGACCGTGTCCCGGTGGCAGGTCTTTCCACGGTCCCTTGAAAATCGGGATGATGTGTTTGAGATGAGATGGTGATGTTGCAGAGATACCGTGACGTCTGCGTACTTGTTCAAATTTCACGATACGTCGCCTGATCGTCCGCTTACTCATCGCGCAGAGTTTGCCCGTTGCTTCGTCGTCATGCTTCCAGAGATTGTCTCGAATCAGTATATCAATGTATTCGTTCACAATCGGATGTAGAAGCTCACCACAGATTTCATCCGCCGCTTCCCATACGTCTTTGAGAGCGGCTGTTACATCAGGCGTGTAGAAGAGTGATCGCCCTCGTTTCTCTGTTGTTGAATCACGAAGTTGGAGTTTCTTGAACTTCCGTGGTATGGACTTCCGATGCATGCCGGTGACGAAGCAGATGTGCTTGATGATCTCACTTCGTTTTTCCTTGTGGTGTTTTGCTCTGCGCCATGCCTTTGCATGTTCCGCAAATATGTTGTTTTTTGTCGCCATATTCATATGACGACCACGGTAACCTATTTACTATCTATCCAGTGAGGTTTGGGTAACATTTATTTTTAGCTAGAGCGATGGACTTGAAATTTTTTGCAATGTAGTGTATAATATTGCGGTTATCATTTAATGAATTCTACTGTGGCTGATAATCAGGAAAAAGAATATCTTACGCAAGAGAAATTTAATGAGCTCCAGAAGGAGCTTGTTTTGCTT
>OBEQ011640631.1_pt1 | contig 31961 bp, 33 predicted proteins | sample 1670901 | NCBI WGS metagenome assembly OBEQ01 (sample SAMEA104232315, study PRJEB22302) | groundwater metagenome | biome: forest; feature: aquifer; material: groundwater | place: USA | collected 2011-08-07 | depth 5.4 m | reverse complement strand
TCTCTCAAATGAAAGTACACAAAAGTCTTGACACTACCTAGGATCGCGCATCGCCCCTCTTGTCGCCTCCCACGAGCAGACGCCGGTCAACCCTCTGTGTCCAGGAGCAGCGTGACAGGACCCTCGTTGTGGATCTCGACGATCATCTTCGCTTGGAATGTGCCAGTCGCAACCCCCACCCCAAGATCGCGAAGCCGCTGATTGAATTGCTCGTAGAGAGGCGCAGCGTGCACGGGGGAGGCGGCATCAAGGAAACTCGGCCGCCGGCCCTTGCGCGTATCACCATAGAGCGTGAACTGAGACACGGAGAGCACCGACCCGCCAACCTCGAGGATTGATCGGTTGAGACGCCCCTCCTCATCGTCGAAGATGCGCAGGTGCGTAACCTTGTCGGCCAAAACCGTCGCCTCTGCGAGCGTATCGGAGGTCTTGACCCCGAGCAGGACGACATAGCCGACGCCGATCCTCCCGACCTCGACGCCCTCGACCTGGACGCTGGCCCGCTGAACCCGTTGTACGACCGCCCGCATGACCTCCCCTTACGTGCGACGGCACCGATTGCGGTCCACCAAGGTGCGTCTACATCGCCTCGAACCTGCGGGCGAGACCCGAGGTGTCACTCGGCGTCACGTGTACGAAAATGGCGAATAACCCACCACGCGATCCCGCCCAAGAGGATCAAACCAATCACCCAGTCAAACCGCTCGAAGACAGCCCGAATGGACGGCCACTTGGCCCCCAGCCGCAGCCCAATCCAGGCCAGGAGATAGGTCCAGATAAAGGACCCCACAAACGTGTACCACGAGAACCGCAGGAGGTTCATCCGAGCGATCCCCGCGGGGAACGAGATGTACGTACGGACCACGGGCATCAGGCGCCCCGCGAAGATGATCACGTCACCCCATCGGGCGAATGCCCGATCACCCAACGCCAGATCTCGCTTGGAGAAGAACACATAGCGGCCATAGCGTTCGAGCCACGGCCGTCCTCGCACCACACTCACCCAGTAGGCGCCCAGCGAGCCCAACAGGCACCCAAGCGCGCCCGCGAATGCCGCGCCAAATAGGGTGAATCGGCCGGTGAGTGCTAGGTACCCCGCAAATGGCATGATGATTTCCGACGGCAACGCGAACCCTGCCGACTCCAGAGCCATCAAGACCACGACGCCGCCGTACCCGAGCGTGGCAATAATCGCGATGATCGCAGAGGCGACTGCGGCAATTACCTGGTAGATGAACGTCATCGGCGCCTAGCCATCGAGACCATCCTTCTTCTAATGCGCGTTTCGCGAGGGCCCGCCAACCATACCCCCTGGACTTTCTGACGGCGGTTGTGCCCGCGCTCATCGGCGCGGCCTTCATCGTCTGTCCCGACACCCTCGCGACGTTGCACGTGTCTATTTCCGGATTGTAGTGTGAATTCCCCTTGCGAGTTTTGGCAAGCATCAAGGTATGTTCTCGGAGAGCGGTGCGCTAACGTCCCTTGGCGGGTCCTACGACCATCTTCGGACCACCGATCAGTCTCACGCGCCATTCGGAAGTCCAGCCGCGGGTGGGCAGGCTTTCCGGAAATGGGAGCCGAAGGCGTATGGAAAGCGGCTCATTTTCGGGACAGCCAGGGGGTGAGATCTTGGCCTTGGTGAAAGCAGTACAAGTGACCGATGTACCCTCAGGCACAGGCAAGGTTGTGCAGGTAGAGGGGAAGACCCTCGCACTCTTCAACCTCGGCGGGACCTTCTATGCGATCGACAATGCCTGCACGCACGTCGGCGGTCCCCTGGGCGAGGGCACGGTGGACGGGACTGTCGTAGTCTGCCCATGGCACGGGAGCCGCTTCGAGATCAAAACTGGCAAGGTCGTTGGCCCACCGGCCACACGCAACGTGACGACCTACCCGGCACGCACACAAGACGGCGCGGTCTACATCGATCTTCCCTAGGCTGGCGGTCTGCATGCTGCGTGCTCTCGGCGATCTGCATGGAACATCTCCCTGAAGTTGCAGCTAGCCACTCGAAGACGGTCGAATGATGCGATGGCACTCGGGTCGTGTGCGAGCGGCGGATCTCTCCCCTACTCCAGTCTACAAGCGAGGTTGCTCTGATGGATCCGGCGGCTGACCATCGGAAGGTAACGGTTCTCTACGATGGGCGAACGACGACGGTAACCGCACCGCTTCTGCAAGAAGAGGACCTCTGGCTCACCCCAGCCGCGCTTGACCAGGTGAGCGGCTTCGTCCTCAAGCCCGAGGGCGCGTGTCTCGGCGAGCTTTGCGTCCCGATCCACGGTTCGCCGCATCAAGCGGTCGTCCGAGAGGGGTCCGAAGGGACCTTCGTCAACCTGTCCGCGCTCGCGCGGGTCCTGAATCAACCGACAATTCACGACCCAACCCATGCCGTCTGGGTGTTTGGGGCGCGGCCCGACGCGCGTCGGCGGGTTCTCGAGACTTTGGAAGCGCCAACGTTCACGCTTCCAGACTGGAGGGGAGCCCTTCGGTCCCTGACAGAGTTCCGGGGCAGGAAGGTCCTCCTCGTCACGTGGGCCTCGTGGTGAGGGTGCCGCCTTGATCTGCCTGGATGGCAGACCTTCTACGCGGCGCAACAGGGGAAGAACTTCGAACTCATTTCTGTGGCCCAGGACGTCGGGGGTCTCAAGACCGCGGGACCATGGATTGCGAAGGCCAATCCAACATTCACCGTGCTGATCGATCAGCAACACACCGTCTCGACCCTCTACGACATGGTCAACGTCCCCACGGGGGTTTGGATCGATGAGGGCGGCCGACTCGTCCGCCCCAACGAAACCGCCTTCAACGACAATCGCTTCGCCAATTTTCACGGGATCGATGCCGCGCCCTACCTTGAAGGTCTCCGGGACTGGCTCGAGCGTGGGGACCAGAGCCCCTTTGTGATGCGCCCCATCCAGCTCCGCCATCACCTCAACCCCCCGGACCGGCCCGCACTCCTCGCCGATACCTACTTCAAGTTGGCGCAACACCTAGTCACGATCGGGCAGGAGCGCGCGGCGATTCCATACTTCAAGCAGGCACAGCAGCTGAGGCCGGAAAGCTGGGCGTACAAGCGGCAGGCCTGGCAGTTCGCCGACTCCGACACAGACTACGGCACCAACTTCCGCACGGAAGTGGCGGCGCTCAAGGGGAAGCCCTTCTACCCTCCGTTGCACCTGCCAGACCAGAGGGGGTGAGTCACCTGATCAGCGGCCAGAGGAGATTGCCTCATCGGGGCGAGGTCTTCCATCGCGATGATGCCCTGCCACGCCTACCAGGCCCCGGGGGCGAGCGGTCGGTCGAACTCTTTAGTCATGGGACCCTCACGTTGAAGCTGTACGCGCCACGTGGCACCGACCCGCAGACCCCCCACCAGCGGGATGAACTCTATTTCGTGGCCTCAGGGCGCAGCCAGTTCTTCGACGGCGCGACTCGTCGACCGTTCGAACCCGGCGACGTCATCTTCGCGCCAGCCGGGTGCGTGCACCGATTTGAGGACTTTTCCGATGAGCTTTCGGTCTGGGTGGTGTTCTACGGACCGGACGGTGGCGAGGTGCAAGCGTAGGACCCGGAATTGACCCGAACGGTGTCGGGGAAACTCGCCTCGGGAGGCGACGCGCATGCTCACCAAAGACCTATTGATCTATCTACTGGAGTACACCTACGAACGGGAGGGCGCGTACCCGCCGCTCGCGGCCGCCCTCGCGGGGCTGACGGCACCGCAGGCGGCCTGGAAACCCTCGCCAACCCGACACTCCATCTGGCAGATCGTACGTCACATGGCCCACTGGATGGAGGCTGGTCTCCAGGCCCTTGCCGCACGGCCACAGGTCTATGAGGACCTCCGGGAAGCCGACTGGCGGGATCCGCCAAATGACGAACAAGTCTGGCAAGCCGACGTCGAGCGCCTCCTGGCCACGTATCGCCGCTTCAAAGACCGCCTGCAGTCGATGCCGGACGCGGATCTTGCTGTGATGATTGAGCCGTATCGTGGGAAGCCACTCTATCAAGCGGCAGTTCGATTCCTCCGGACGGCTACGCACGATACTTATCACCTAGGACAGATCCGCTATCTTCGAGCGTTGCAAGGATGCTGAACCACGCTGCCGGCCGGAGTCCAACAATCGTAAGACCAACAGGGGGAGGGGGGAACTACCACCTCCCCGAGCCGGGCAGGTTCTCGTCTCCTACGCGGACCTCACGGTCGGTCGTGCCTTTGGAACGATCGAGGGTCAGACGCGATGGGCAGATTGTTCCAGGTATGCGAGCACCTTCTCGGTCTCGATCTGCCAGACCCAGTGGGATCGGAAGGGCTTGAATCCCAGTTCCCGATTGATCTTGAGCATCGCCGCGTTTGAGTCGGCGTTCCCCGTGCGGATCCATCTGACTTGCGGCCGTTCGCGTAGGATCTTTTCCAGCATCGCCGCCTTCAACCACCGCCCCAATCCTCGGCCCTGGTAGGCAGGCAATACGCCCGTCATTTCCTGCCTGACGATCGTCGGGCGGTTCGGGTGCCACACGACTTCGGTCATCCCCGCCAAGACGCCGGTCGCCAGGTCCCGCGTGAACATCGACCACCGTTCTATCCCGCGAGCGCGCTGTGACGCCTCGAACTCCCGGATCTGCGCAGGCGTCCAATGCCAATCTTCAAGATCGAGGGTTCCTCGGGGAGCACGATTCATCGATTCAAATGCTGCCGCGACCAACTCGATGTACTCCTCCGGATACCCCTGGGTCCACTCGCCGAGGTCGATCCCCGACGCCCGCTCCGCGGCCCTCGCCTGCCACACCTCGAGGAGGTGGCGATCGACCTCGTGGAGATCTAGCTGATTCGTGTGGGTGGCCAACCCCATTTGGGCGCCCAAGTGTCTCAGAAATGCCTCACCTGCGGGCACGGTGCTCGTTGTCCACGACATCATCAGACGACGGCCCTCCTGACGCGGGACCTCGACGACGTGGCGTAGCAGGCGACGGGCCAACCCTTGCCGGCGGTACTCGGGTAGCACAGTGATTTCAAAATCTACGAGATGTCGATTCTCTCCGGTAAGGAGAAATCTGACGGTGGCGCCAGCAATCACCTGTGACCGACCTTCGCGCCACGCGTACCAGCTCCGGTAGTCCACCGTCGCCGGAATGGTCTGGAGGCGCCGGATCCGCTCCTCGAGAGGAACCGGCGGATCGTCCGGGAAGGTCTCGGCCTGCACCTGATTCCAAAAGGCGTTAACCGCCGCATACTCCTCCCGTGTCGCGTCCTTCGGGGTGAGCGAGGCGATGAGATTCTGGGACTGTGCCTCGGACATGGACATCAGCACCACTCATTGATTCTCGAGTCTGAGCATCTGTAGGTTCTACGGAATGGGCCCCGAGTCCCGCCACTGCTGCTCCGGTCAATGAGTGACGCAAGACTCGGCGCCTGACGGCCACTCCATGGGCTAGGGCGCGTCGGCGGCGCGCAGAAGGGCGGCTTTCTGTCGGATCGCCCCGAGGTGGTACGCGACGTGCGCAAGAGCCCCGAGCGCTCCCCCGATGGCTTCCTCGCTCGATGCGCCGTGGGATTGGATTGCCACGGAGAGGTCCTCGTACCCGCGATGCAGATCCGTTACCAGTTGAGCCCACGCCGTATCGTCAACCGTCGAGACCGACCAGCTGTCTTGCCACCGGCGCGGTGTCCGATCCCCCCGGATCCAGGCGGCTGAGGCATCGAAGGCGAACGTGACATGGAATACGTGGGCGGCAATCGGTGTTCCCCCCGTCCCCACGACGCGCGAGGCATCTAGTGCGCCGAGCTTGGCGAGAGTGCCAAACAAACCGGCCTCGGGGCCCTGGTCGGTGAAGTAGCTCCACCGGTGTGCGGGTCCGTCGAGTGCTTCCCGGAACACATCCCGAAGCTGCCCAATGACCACGCTCAGCTCGACTTCGGCCATCTCGACCTCCTGGGGAACGGCGTCCACCTCTCTCTTGGCTCTCACCCGAGATCTTCGACGCGCTGAAGGACCAATCTTCCCCAGCCGGAGGAGACGAGCAGATGAAAACGATCCCGTTGTTGGCGACGCGAGACGTGGGCTTTTCCGACGCCGCGATCCCAGACTGGCGAACCCGAAATGGGCGTGTTCTACGATGAGTTGGCTCGCTACCAAAAGGAGCAAGAGCCCGTGAACTCCGTGAAATCCTGGACTGAAACCGGCCGCGGGAAATTGCCGACGGCGGACTCCAGGCTCATCGTTCATGACACTCCGCGTTTCGACGCCGACCCGCGGTCGTTGGATGGAATTGGTGAAAAAACGAAAAGGCTTCCAGGCTACGTCGGCGACTTGGACGAACAAGACAGCCCCGCAGGTCAGGGCATCGACGCGAGCGAATTCCAAAAGTAACCATCCCCTCACGGGGGGATGTACCACCCCAAGGCATGGGCTGCCTCGGAACCCAGGCGAGGATTCCACGCGCACTGCCGTCGGCGGGAGCTAGGGGAGGGCCGTTGACCTTCGGAGCGGCCTCGGCCTTCCCCCCAAAAGTTCTGGGAGTCCCGCAGGGCTCTCGCCACGGGAGGCTCGGCCCGTCCCGAATTGGACTCTGCGGGGCTCCGGCCCCACCCGATTTTGTTGTGGAGATGGCGTGTACATGAAAAGCAGGAGAAAAGCAAAACGTGAGGCGGCCGAGCTTTTCGGCGTACTGTACGTTGTCGTCAGCTTGGGAAGGGCAACAAGACCTCGAAGAGTTCAGATTTTGCTGGCGCACGGCTCAGCGAAGCGAATTTCGCGACAGCGGCCTGAAACTCGCGATCGGCTAAGTTCGTGCGGCGACGATTCTCGAATTCTGCAAGATCGCTGTACCTCGACGTGATGACAAATGCTTGTCCTTCAGGATTGAACAATTGCACCGACAAACTGAAACTCATGCGTTGGGCCTGTCGCTTCCTAACCCATTCCGTGAGCGCGTCGCGGAGTTCAACACCTTTGCCCAGAGCGGGGTAGCTGGAGACTCGCTGTATGAACATGTCTACCTCCTTCAGCAATGGGATGAGCTGGAATTTCCATTTTGGTTTCTGAACTCCTTCCATCGGAAGACCCTGGCCCGGCCTCCCCGATGGGTTCAAGTTCGGCTGGAATTTCTCGCTGCACCACAAGCGACTGGGTTAGGGGCGATGGTTTGAACACACGTCAAAGACGATACCGCCGATCGCCCAGGGGCAAGGCGGCGACGGCTAGGTATGAGGCCACCCCAGCCGCGAAGGCCCGCAAACGGCGCTACGCCCGAAGCGAGAAGGGTCCGAGGTGGTTGCGTCGCCTGTACGCGGAGCAAGCCCAGAAACGCTTGGCATCCAAACGCGAGTGGAACCCATTGGGGCTGATCTTCTGCACGCCCGAGGGGACACCGATCAATCTGAGCAACCTGCGCAACCGGGACTTTGCCGAACTCGTGACGCTCGCCAAGGTGCCGCGCATTCGGTTGCACGATCTGAGGCACACAGCGACCACCTTTGAACTCAGTCAGGGGCTTGACCTCGATACCGTCTCGAAGCGCCGGAACCATAAACGCCTATCCACGACCGCCGACATCTATAGCCACTGGACACAAACCCGCCAAGAATGGGCCGCAGCCGTTTCTAACGGAATTCTAACGATTCCGAGCGATTTGCAGAGGGCCGACCAGTGAGGACCAATCTCACAATGCCCCCGTCTATCAACGGGTTTGGTTGGTGGGCGCTGCAGGACTTGAACCTGCGACCTCCTCTGCGTCAGAGAGGCGCTCTCCCTCTGAGCTAAGCGCCCACACGTCCGTTCATTACACCCGTCATTATACACAATCACATCGCCTGCACCTATGATTCGCCGCCCGGGAACGCGAAATGAAACGTGAGGCACCTCCCACGACCTACGCGGATCTCGCCGCGGTCTCCCAGGCGCGCGTGGCCCCGCAGCCAACAGTGGAGGACTGGTTTCGACTACCGAGAATAGGTATACAACACGGGGGTATGGGGCGCGTGACGCAGAATGTACCTTACGGATGCAATTGCGGCATCCTGCCATGCCGCCCCCGGGCGAGGGAGGTGGTCGGATTTCTTAGGTAACGTTCCCAGCCCCTCTGATCGTCCGAACTGTGAACCCCGAAGGGAGTGATGGGCGGTGAAGCACTGGTTTCGATGGTTGGTAGCACCCGTGGCCGCGGCCCTGCTCTTCAGTGGCCTGCTCGGCCCCGGCACTTCGGTTGGTGCCGTGCAGTCATCCTGGAATACGAAAGCGTGCGGTCGGATCGGCGGCACGCTGGTCTTTGCCCAGTCGCAGGACGCCGTGTCCTTAGACCCCCACGATATTGAAGACGGCCTCTCAGTCAACAATACGTCCAACATGTTCGATACGCTCGTGCGGTTCAAGGCGGACTCGACGCAGGTCGAGCCCTCGCTAGCCGAGTCGTGGACCGTTTCAGCAGACGGTCTCGTGTGGACGTTCAAACTCCGCAAAGGCGTTTCGTTCCACGACGGGACCCCGTTCAATGCGGAGGCGGTGAAGTTCAACTATGATCGGCAGGTCGACGCGAAAAACCCCTACCATAACGGCAACTTCCCTTACGCCGATTTCACTTTCCAGAACGTGAAGAGCGTCGACGTGGTGGATGCCTCAACCGTCCGGTTCACCCTGAGCGCGCCGTTTGCCCCGTTCATCACCAACATGGCCATGTTCTCAACAGGGATCGTCAGCCCGACCGCCGTCAAGAAATACGGCAAGGACTTCTTCAAGCACCCGGTTGGGACCGGCGCGTTCAAGTTCGTTGAGTGGGTCCAGAAAGACCACGCGACCTATGAAGCCAACAAAACCTACTGGGCTGGTCGGCCGTGCATCGACCGCCTCATCATCCGCGGCATCCCCGACAACACGGTGCGTGTGCTGGAACTGGAGAAAGGCACCGCCCATGTCATCGATCAGGTCAACCCACAGGACTACGACCGGATCCGCAACAATGCCAACCTGGTCCTGTTCACTGGGCCCGGCCTCAACGTCGGCTACGTGGCGATGAACACCCAGAAGGAACCTTTTAAGGACGTGCGGATCCGGCAGGCAGTGAACTACGCCATCAACCGCGAGGCCCTCGTGAAAGCGTTCTACGCCGGTATCGGCGCCGTCGCCAAGAACCCGATGCCCTCGACGATCTGGGGCTACAACGACGCGGTCAAACCCTACGAGCATAACGTCGCAAAGGCCAAACAACTCATCGCCGAGGCAGGCTACCCGAACGGGTTCTCCACGGAACTCTGGTGGCCCAACCGAGCCCGCCCCTATCTCACGCAACCTGAGAAGATCGCCGAAGCGATCCAATCGCAGCTTGCCGAGGCGGGGATTCGCGCGAAACTGGTCACCTTTGAGTGGGGGACCTACCTCACGAAGACCAAGAATGGCGAACACCAGATGATGATTCTCGGCTGGACCGGTGATAACGGCGACCCAGACAACTTCCTCTACGTCCTGCTCGATAAGGACAACGCGGTCCCCGGGAAGGCGAATAACCGCGCCTTCTATACGAGTGATAAGGTCCACGAGCTCTTGATCAAAGCGCAACAGGTCACCAACCAGTCCGAAAGGGCCAATCTCTACCGCCAGGCCCAGCAGACCATTCACGATGATGCGCCTTGGGCACCGTTCGTCCACGCCGCCCGGGTCGCCGCCCACCGGAAGGAGGTCGCAAACTTCTTCGGACATCCGCTTGACATCCGGTGGTTCCATCGGGTTTGGTTGACGAAGTAGCGCGCACGCGGACGTGGGAGAGACCGGGGGAGTCAACTCCTCCGGTCTCTCCGCATGTTAGGATGAGACTGCGATGAGTCATCCATGAGCCGGTACATCCTCCGCCGGATTCTCGAGCTCATCCCCGTGATTTTCGGGGTTCTCCTCGTCGTCTTCACCATCAGCCACCTCACCCCCGGCGATCCCGTCCTGGTCATGTTGGGCGAGCGGGCGACGCCGGTGGCGATTGACCGACTCCGCGCGCAGCTCCACCTCGATGACCCGCTCTACATTCAGTTCAAGACCTACCTCGTGCAAGTGATCCACGGCGGCGGCAACTCGATCAAGAACAATGAGAGCGTCATAGTCGAGCTGGCCACCCGTTTCCCGGCAACCATCGAACTCACCCTAGCAGCGATGCTCATCGCCTCAACGGTCGGGATCCTCACGGGGATCCTCGCCGCAACCCGCCAGAACTCCGTCTTCGACGGCGCGAGCATGTTCGTGGCATTGTTCGGCTTCTCGATGCCGATCTTCTGGCTCGGCATCATGCTCATCTTGCTGTTCGCCGCCTACCTGGGGTGGTTCCCGATCTCAGGCCGACTCGACTACACCGTGGAGATCACACGTGTCACAAATCTCTATCTCTTGGACGCAGTGCTTACAGGAAATTGGGAGGCGTTGGGGAACGCGCTCCGACACCTCGTCCTCCCCGCCGTCACCCTCTCCACCGTCCCGCTCGCGATCATCGCGCGCATGACCCGGAGCAGTCTGCTCGAAGTCTTGCGTCAGGACTATGTTCGCACCGCGCGCGCGAAAGGGGTCGCGGAGCGTGGGGTCATCTCGCGTCACGCGCTCAAGAACGCGGCGATCCCCGTCATCACGGTCATTGGCCTCAATGTCGGCAGCCTGCTGGGGGGTGCGATCCTCACCGAAACGATCTTTGCGTGGCCAGGTGTGGGCCGGTTGGTCGTCGACGCCATCTTCGAACGCGACTACCCCGTGGTTCAGGGCACGGTGCTGGTCATCGCGCTCATATTCGTATTCGTGAACCTGCTCGTCGATCTTTCCTACGCGTATCTCGACCCGCGTATCCGGTATGGGTGAACGGACGGTCTCCCTCGTCCGACCGAAGCCGACCCGTCTCTCTACGGGCTTCTACGCGGACGCCGCACGGCGCCTGCGGCGCAACCGGGCAGCGATGACTGGCCTGTTGGTCGTCGCAGGCCTCGTCGTGCTGGCGGTCTTTGCGCCGCTGATCGCTCCCGCCGATCCGATTGCGCAGAACCTCGAGATGCGGCTCATCCCACCCTCGCGCCAGCATTGGCTGGGGACCGACGATCTCGGCCGGGATCTGCTGACGCGCATGATCTATGGGGGCCGGGTCTCCCTGACCGTGGGGCTCGTCTCGGTCGGCATCGCCCTGGCCGTGGGGACCGTGCTCGGGTTGGCGGGCGGGTTCTATCGAGGGGTCTCCGAGAGCATCATCATGCGGACCATGGACGTCATGCTCGCGTTCCCGGCGACGTTGCTCGCGATCTTCATCGTCGGAGTCCGCGGCCCAGGTTTGAATAATGCGATGCTGGCCATCGGGGTCATCAATATCCCGATCTTCGCTCGGATTGTGCGGGGCTCGACCCTGCGAGTGCGCCAGGAGGACTTCGTTGAGGCGGCGCGCGCGCTCGGCGCAAGTCAGCAACGGATCCTCAACCGCCACATCCTCCCGAACACCCTTGCCCCGATCATCGTGCAGACCTCGCTGAGCATCGGGGCGGCGATCTTGGAAGCGGCCGGCCTCTCCTTCCTGGGCCTGGGGGCTCAAGCCCCTACGCCCGAGTGGGGTGCGATGCTCACCAATACGCGTGAGTTCCTCCGGGACGCGCCCTGGGCCGCCACCTTCCCCGGCCTCGCCATCCTGGTGGCCGTCGTCGGCTTCAACTTGCTTGGGGATGGCTTGCGCGACGCCCTCGACCCAAGGTTGCGACAATGACGGCGCGCGGGTCGGTACTGAGCCACACGCCCCAAGCCGAAACCGAACGCGGGAAGGGCATCCTACCCCGGCTCATCGTGAGGCGGTCACCGTTGCGCAAACGAGCGCGACAGTCATCGAGGCCTACCCCGTCGTGCCGGACTCGCCGAGCTATCGGTTCATGGGGTTTGTGCCAGTGTTCGCCGCCGCGGGCCCTCGCGAAGTGGGCCGCGCGGGCATCCGACGCCACGTCATGCGCCTTCACGTCCGCTAGAAGGTCACTCGCCCGGCGCTGGAGTCCCCGCTGATGCGCCTTCGGGCTCTTCGGCTTGCGGGGAGGAGCGCGCATAGCGGGTGAGTAGCTCCCGGAGCGCGTTGCTCGTCAACACGGCGAGAACACCGGCGAACAGCGCGACCATCCCCACCCCCGAGAGCAGGAGTATCCCACCCAGCACCGCGACGACGAGCGCCAAGCTCAGGCTAAAGATAATGTTGTCCAAGACGAGGACCGCCGCCCGCCGTAGCGCGGGGCCCACACCAACACCCTGTTCGGCCATCAGGGTCGGGACATAGAGTTGCATGAGTGCCCACAACGTCAGCGGAGACAGCCAAAGGAGCCCGACGAGATGGCCCACCCGGATTCCCTCCCCCAACACCTCCACTGGATGGCCAAGCACACCGAGCGTGCTCGAGAAGTAGAAGCGCACGTTGGCCACCAGGAGGACGGTTATGAGCACCTCGACGAGGAAGAACAAAAGGCCTGGAACCAGCCGAGCCCGGAGCGCTTCACCGAAATCGCGGAGCCGGGCCGAGCGGCCTTGGGCAATGCGATTCCCCACCACCCATGCCGCCAGCGTCGCGGGGCCGAGGACCACCCAGCCCGCCATGAATGCGATCTGCCCAAGGACGCCGCCACTCGCCACGCCGATGATGGCAAGCGCGCCTGGGAGCGCCCACAGCACGCTCATGGCAATGACGGTCCCCAGGTGCTCGTAGACATCCCGAGCCGACTTGGCGAGGACCGCGAGCAGGCTCAGGTGCGTCCTTTCAAGACCTCGGGGTTGACCGGATGTGGTGGGGGGCGATCTTGGAGGACGGCGACCAGGTTCTGGGCGGCAATGATCGCCATTCGCGTGCGCGTGGGAATGCTCGCACTCGCGATATGAGGAGCGATGACAATGTTGTCGAGTTTCAGCAACGGGTCGTCCCGAGGGATGGGCTCACGCTCAAAGACGTCGATCCCGGCCGCGTAGATCTGGCGTGTGGCCAGCGCGTCGGCCAGCGCCTGCTGGTCAACGATCGGACCGCGCGAAGTGTTGACGAAGACCGCCGTCTTCTTCATCCAGGCGAACTGCTCGCGCCCTATGAGATGGCGGGTCTGGTCCGATAGCGGCACATGCACGCTGACGAAGTCGGCCGTGCGCAACACTTCGTCGAATTCCTTGTACTCAATCCCCAGCGCCTCCTCGAGGTCGCGGCGCCGGAAGACATCATAGTAGATGATCCGCATCTGGAACCCCTTCGCGCGGTGCGCGACGGCGGCCCCGATCCGACCCAGCCCCACGAGTCCCAAGGTCGCCCTATGGAGATCCTGGCCGGCTAGGAGGAAAGGTTCCCAGGTCGACCACTTCCCAGCGCGAGTGTACGCGTCGGCCTCGACCAGGCGACGCCCGGCGGCCAGCATCAAGCAGAAGGCGAAGTCTGCCACCGTCTCCGTCAGCACCTCGGGGGTATGTCCGACGACGATCCCCCGTTGGGTCGCCGCGGGGACATCGATGTTGTCATAGCCAACCGCGTAATTGCTGACAACTTTCAATCGAGGCGCGGCGTCCATCAATTCGGCGTCAATCCGATCGGTGAGGAGGCTCAGGAGTCCCTCAATGCCGGTCACCTCGCGGAGGAGGACGTCGCGAGGCGGAGGGGTATCAACCCGGTCCCACACCCTGATGTCGCAGACATCCTGGATGATCTCGAGCCCTTGCGTAGGAATGCGACGGGTAACGTAGGCCTTGGGCTTGGGCACCGGCGACCTCCTCAGGCTCCGAATCCACTACGACCTGAAGGAGACAACTCCTCTCCCTCCGGCATGGTCGGACTCGGCCTGGAGCGCAGGGACCGTGGTCAAGCTCGGGGGGACTGCGTGGATCAACGCACGGACAAGGCAGGAAACGAACGGCTAGGCGGCGTCGATCGGCAAGACATCGGCCAGCAAGACCGCCGCGGGCCGGAGGACTCCGGGCAGGAGGTTGTTCAGACTGCGCTCGCGGACATCCCTGAGCACGCCCTCGAGCGCGCCTTCCAAGGCGGTGAGGTTGTCGACGACGGTCACGCCATCCCCGTTGATGTCGGAGGGGCTGGTCGCGATCATCACGGGGTAGACGCGCCACCCATCTCCTTCGAGGCGGCGGGCTTGGGCTTTGAGCTCGGTGAGATCTCGGGCGGTCGCGGGCCCGTCCTTCGCGCGGAAGAGCAAGACCGCGTTATGGTAGCACGCCGCACCGTCGACCGGGCCTTTCCCGGGTTCCATGACTACCGCTTCCACGCCTTGCCGTCGGAGCGGCGCCTCGATGAGATCACAGATCCAGCGGTTGTCCGAGAGGTAGCCGGCCACTTGATCGCCCAATCGGTAGGCGACATCGGGTTGCTCTTCGCTGACCCGTTTCCCGCAGTGCGGACAGCTCAGGTTAAGCCCCACAAACGCCTTCACCTCGTCGGAGGTGGGCGAAGATGTCAACCACTGTCCGGTCTCCCGGCAGACCACGGCATGCCATCGGACAACAGCACCAGTGGCGACGAGGTGTTCGAGGGCATCGCGCGTCTGGTCAGCGGGCCGGTCGGGGGCAAGGGTCGCAAGGTGCGAGCCGAGCACCGTCGGCGCCCCTTGGATACTCGGTTGCAGGCGTAAGGCCATCAGTAGCGGCGTCGCGTTGGCGGGCCGCGACTCGCCCAACGTCGCGCCATCGCCCGTGAACCCCAACGTCGCGAGCACTTCCTGGCGGAATTTCGCGAGGCACACGCGGCCATTCTCATCGACAAGCAGGTCGCCGATGCGCGTGGCCAAAATCGCCTCAAGGTGCATCTTCACCGCGGTCGTGGCCATCCGGACCTCATGCTGCGTCCGGCCGACCGCGACGACCCGCAACGTCCCCAGATCTGGGCGATGAATGATCACGCGAGCTTGCCGGTGGACCGGAGGCATGAGCACGTCGGTGAAGGGATCGATGTGCAAGAGATCGCCGCTGAGCTTGCGCTCCGCGGTGCTGAGGGTATAGCGACCCAGCACGTGGTGGAGCTCGGCGGTGAGGCTTTGGTAGCCACTGTCCTGCAGGCGACTCAGAACCGCGGCGATGGTCTCCGCGTCCCATGCGGGGCGCTTGAGGTCAAAGTACTCCACGAACATCGGGTGTGCGCGCCTTCCCTAGGGCCTGGGTACGTACCATTGGAACCATGCCCGAGGGGGCACCGATTCAGACTAGAGAGGGTTTGCGGAGGACCCTCCAGAATCCGAGGAGTAATTTTCGAGGGGAGGGATGACGATGGCACGCGCAGTCGTCCTGATCAAGGCGGACATGGGGAAGGCCATCAAGGTGGCGGAAGCGTTACGTAAAGTCCCAGGGGTCACGCAAGCCCACGCCATCACCGGGCCCTACGATGTCTTCGCGGTTGCCGAAAGCTCGTCCGTGGAAGATCTCGGGAAGTTCGTCGTCGCGCACATTCAAGGGACCAGCGGGGTCAAGGATTCCGTCACATGCCTTGTCGTCGGGTAGGTCCGCCGGGGCGCTTCGACAGCGCCCCGGCCTAGCCCGTATGGCAGACGGGCTAACTCACCTCGCTACGGAGGTCACTGGTACAACCACCGATAGATCCCGTAGGTCTCCAGGACCACTTGGACGTACCCGCGCGTCTCCGCGTAGGGAATATTCGCGACAAACAGATCTGGATCGCTCCGAGACGCCCGGGCAAACCGATGCGCCGCAGCGGGACCTGCGTTGTACGCTGCTAGAGCTAGTGTCAGATCGCCGCCAAATTCCTTGAGCACTCCGCTGAGGTACGTGGCCCCGTAGCGTATGCTGACCTCGGGCTGCATTAGGGTTTGCACGGGGACGTCTTGCCCATCAGCGAGGGTGCGCGCCGTATACGGCATCAGCTGCATGAGACCAATCGCGCCCGCCGGCGAGACGGCTTGCGGATCGAACCGACTCTCCTCGCGCATGACTGCGAGCAACAAGTAGGGATCGATGCCTGTCGTGGCCGCAATCGAACTCACTTGGTCCCAATACGCGCGCGGGTACGCGAGCGTCCACAACTCGCCATCCGCCACGGCACCGCCGTGGAGCGCAGGCTCGATCGCGACTTCCGCCGACCCCACTGATGCTCGGAGATCCCCGGCACGCGCACGGTGCAGCGCCACGAATCGATGGAGTTGCAGCGTAGGGGAGGTCTCCAAAACGCGCTCCGCCTCGTCGGCAGCTTCCCGGTCAAACCCCAAGGCGGCGAGCTCCTCGTAGAGAGCGTAGAAGCGGTCGTCGCGCAAGCTCACAGGCGCGAGCGCCGCCGCTTGACGTGGCGGAGGAAGGCCCCCCAGTCGCAGGCGCGCCCGTTGGCCCGAATAGGTAAGTGGATAGCGTTTGGCCACCTCGGCAAGGAGAGCGCGCGGATCGCGGCGCTGCTGCTCGCGGGCTTTCGAGGCCCAGTAGAGAGCATCGGCGGCTCGCGCCGAACCGGGGGCTGTCCGGGCGGCCGCCAGAAACCGGGCTTCGGCGTCTGCGTACCGTCCCAGCCGATACTTCAGCCACCCTCTGCGCCAGCGGGCCTGATCCCCGACCCCCGACCCAGGGAACCGGACCGCAATCTCCGCGAGGATACTGTCCGCCGTCCCCCAGGCGCGCTCACTCTCCGCGGAAATCGCTAAGCTGTAGAGGGATCGAGCGGCCCACGAACTCCCTGGGCGCTCCCGACTGAGACGCCACCAGGTGGCCTTCGCTTCACGCGACCGACCTGTGGCCGCAAGCGCTTCCCCGAGCCAGTACAATCCTCTGGCGGCATTGTCGGGATAGCGCAGCGCTTGCTCAAAGGCGTAGATAGCTTTCTTTGACCCGAGCTGCACCCGCCCCAGATGGTACCAGGCTTCTGCGGCTAACGCCGCCGAAGGCGTCTGATGCAAGACCGCTGTGAGTTCTTGTTCCGCGTCGACCGTCTTGCTCGCGGCCGCCAGCCGCTTCCCGCGCTCCAAACGTGCCTCAGCCGGTAGGTCGGCTACGGCGCCTCCCGCGAGCCCTTTGAGACGTTCAAGGGCCTGCGGGGCGAACGGTGAATCAGGGACTGCCCACCACGCCATCGCATACGCGTGCTGGGCCTGAATTGGGTCGGCAGCACGCTCCCGCGCTGCGCCGAGCAGCCACCACGCACGTGCCACGATCGCATCATCTTGTGCTGTGCGGGCAAGCTCGAGGAGCAGGGTGCTCGCCTCGGCGGCTCGATCGGCCTGCAACAGGGCTTCGGCATAGGGCAGCCGAGCACGTCGAGCCAGTGCTGTAGATGGCGAATGGGCGAGCAGCTCCCCCAACCGGTCGGTTGCGTCAGCGGCCGCTCCCGTGCCGACCGCCAACCGTGCTGCAGCAAAGGTCGCATAGGGCGCCAACGGTCGGTAGCGCAACGCGACCGCCTCGTAGGCGGCCCGCGCCTCACTCGGCTGCCCAGTTTGCTCCAGGCAGTACGCGCGCAAGTACGCCGCGCGAGCCCCAGAGGGACCACTCCGGTCGCTGAGGGCCTGCAACAGTGGGAGCTGGTTCGCACACTCACCGTGATGCACGGCCTCGACCACAGCTGCGAGATCCGCTGAGAGAGACCCTGGCCCTTGTCCGTTGACGGCAGGGACGAAAGCGAAGAACACAAATATGGTAAGGGTGAGTCTATTGGAGATCAGCTTGACCCGAGTAGACAGCACTTGACCTCACTTTGCAAAATTGGAATGACTGATGCTACTTGCATTGTTCCCGCAACTCGATTCAGCAATGCTGATTGTGACTACTGTCTCTCACGTGAACGGACTCTTGTCAAGCTACGTTGAACCGCCCCCAGGACGGTGATGGAAGTTCGTCACTCGACTCACCAGGTTGACGGCATCAGCCTAGGGTCTCGAGGAGCGGATAAGAGTCATGGCTTGGCATGGGGTGCTGCTCGTGATGATTCTCGTGGGAATAACCTCCTTCGCAACGGCCACGTACGCGCCGCTTCTAGGAGTACGTGCAATTCTGTTTGGAATGATAGCCGCAGGTGCCTTCTGCGTGCGCGTCTACGCTCAAGAGGCCCGGCGCGGAAGTGGGCTGCGGGGTACACCGTCGCAGCATTTCTCTTCGTAGGCACCCCTCGTGCTTCCACTCAGCAGCGAACTCCGCTTCCGTCTTTCCTTCTCGGTGGGTCTCTTCATCCTCCTTCTCAGTTTAGCTCAGATCTATAGTTCGTCTTCCAGTAGAGGTCACTCGACCAAGCAGTGAGGTAGCTGTCTCCAGCCGCGCAACTGAGGTGACAGTAGCCATGATCGCCCTACTTGACCAATCCTCGTAGCGCATCACCGATCTCGTGCGTAAGGTCCGCGACGTGTTCGCGGTCGGATGGGTGCAACAGGTGACCTACTCTGACCCCGATCCGAGCCCGATGGGGCCACCGGACTCCCAACGGCAGCATCTCCGCCACTCCCACCAGCCCCACAGGCACCACGGGGACGTGCCCGCGAATTGCCAGAAATGCCGCGCCAGCATATAGATGCCCCAGATCCTTTTCTTGGACCACTTTGCCCTCGGGGAAAATCACGAGGACTTCGCCCGCCTCCAGCCGTGCTAGACACTCCTTGATCGCATTGTGATCACCGAGTTCACGCCGAACCCACACCGGGTCGCCAAGCCGCCGGATGAGCCAATAGACAACAGGCATGGCCTGAAGATGGCGCGACGCAAGGTAGGTCGGCCGCAGTGGTAGCGCGGCCCCGAGTATGATGGGATCGATTTCGCTCGGGTGGTTGGGTGCAAGGACATATGGACCTTGTCGAGGCAGGTGCTCCAACCCCTCAACGTGCAGACCCCAGATCGCCCGGAGGAGCCCCCGGATGACCGCGCGCAAAACCCGGTAACCCACAGGCTTTCCGACCTCGGGCGGGATCCTTACGCGAATCTCCGCCCCGTGCCCGACTCCTGGTCGCTATTTGGTGCGTCGACGGCGCCTCTCCCCTGCCGCTCGAGCCGGACGATACATTCAACATGGTACGTGTGCGGAAAGAGGTCGAGGGGCTGGACAGCGGTGATTGTGTAGCCGTGAGAGACGAGCTCGCGGAGATCGGGGGCAAGCGTCGTCGGGTTGCACGACACGTAGAGCACCCGCGCGGGGGCAAGCTGCCCCAGATGGCGCATCACGTGCACGCCCGCGCCCGCCCTCGGAGGATCGAGGACCACCAGGTCCGGGGGAGTTTGACCCCTCAACACCGCACTGAGGTGCCCAGCGGGTGCCGCGTGGAACTCCACATGCTCGAGGTGGTTGAGACGAGCGTTCTCCCGAGCGGCGTCGACCGCGACGGGCTCGAGCTCGATCCCCATTACGTGTCGCGCGCGTTCCGCGAGCGCGAGGGCGAAGGTCCCGATGCCGCAATACAGGTCGAGGACGTTTTCCCGACCGCTCAACGCGGCGAAGTCGCGGATCACATCGATCATGCGCTCCGCCTGCGCCGAATTCGGCTGAAAGAAGGTTAGCAACCCGATCTTGAACGTCAAGCCGCGGAGCCGTTCGAAGATGTGGGGTCGTCCGTACAAGACCTGCAGACTGCTCACCTGGACGGCATTCCCGCGAGAGACATTCGTCGCCCAAACGATCCCCGTGATCTCAGGATGCGCGGCCACCAACGCTTGGGCGAGGACCGCGCCGTCAGGGAAGTCTCCAGACGCTGTAATGATACCGACCAGTACCTCCCCCGTCGAAGCGCCATGCCGCAGCACCAAATGGCGCAGGAACCCGTCGTGCGTGCGCGGATCGTAGCAACTGATGCCGCGACCGCGTACGAACTCGCGGACTTCGCGGAGGACATCGACGGCAAGAGGCGATTGGAGGAAACACACGTCGAGGTTGATGATGGCGTCCCATCGCCCTCGCTGATGCAACCCCAACGCGTCTGGGGGATGAAACGAAAACTCCATCTTGTTCCGATAGTACCAGGGCTCGTCCACGATCATCATCGGGGCGATCGGAAGGTCCCGTAGCCCCCCAAGATGCGCCAGGCTTTCTTCGATGATTGCTTGCTTTGCCCGGGCTTGCGCTTGGTAGTCGATGTGCTGCCACAGACATCCGCCGCAGACCCCAAAGTGGGGGCACCGAGGCGTAACGCGGTCGGGCCCGGGAGTAGTGAGTTCGACCAGTTCTGCCTCCGCGTAGGACCGCTTGACGTTGGTCAGGCGGGCGCGGACCACATCGCCCGGCGCGGTATCAGCGACAAAGATCACGAACCCATCAACCCGCCCTACTCCCCGGCCGCCATAGCTCAATCGGTCGACCCGGAGGGTCACCTCATCGTGCGTCTTCCACGGCATAGGCCCATTCTACGGTCATTCACCCGGGCATGCCAGCGACGAGCGTGTCACAGCTCGGGGAGCGACAGGGAGCCTTGTCGAATACTCGAGCATGGACACGTACCGATGCATCACGACGAAACGAGACCTCCGGTCTTTCACCGATGCCCCGATCCCCGAGGACACCCTCCGGAAAATTCTCAACGCGGGTCGCCACAGTGGCAGCAGCCGGAACAGTCAGCCCTGGCGTTTCGTTGTAATCCAAGATCGGACCCGGCTCAAAGCACTCGCCGCGTTTGGGCGATTCGCCCAGCACGTCGCGACCGCTGCCGCCGCGATTGTGATCGTCATTGATGAAGCGCGACAGGCATTCGATGCCGGGCGATGTGCTCAGAACATGATGCTGGCCGCGTGGACCTGGGGGATCGCCTCATGCCCAGCCACGCTGCACGACGCCCAGGATGCCAAGCGCTTCTTGGGAGTCCCCGATGCCAAGACGATCGCGATCGCCATCTCGCTTGGGTACCCCGACCCTCGCGGGCGCCGACCGGTCGAACGCACAGTGTTACGCATACTTTCAGGGCGTGGCCGACATCCCTTGGACGCCATCGTCAGCTGGGAGCAATACCGGGTGGGATGACGACCACACTCAGCCTGCACAGGATCGGGCTGTCACCCAGCGGGCAGGACGCCTCGAAAGCCTGCGCCGCAAGGGAAAAGGGCATACTCAGTGTCATGGACTATCGCCAAATCGTCCTCATGATCATCGGCTTGACCCTCGCGCTTGTCATTGGAATCACGTTCTTCGGAGATGCCAACGAATTGTTCTACTATGGCATCTCTTAGCTGGCGCGGTTGTCTGGGGCGCGGTGGCATACATCTCTGGTCTGGTCGGCGCCGTCGAGATGCGTTGCGCCGGATCGTACATCGCCCGGAACTTCGGAGTGACCACAACGGCCGTGGCGACCTGAGGACACCATGCACGGATATCGCGTATAATATCAGCTTGTAGTCTGCCCGGGAGCTTGTGTCAGTCGGAGGAACTTGAGGTTATGCGCGGGTTTGTGGCCCTCACCCTAGGGATTTGCCTAGCCGGACTCCCGGCTTACAGCGCGCAACGTGTCGCCGCCAGCCAAGGGTCCGGCACGACCCACGCCATCACCATGGCTCCGGTGCCGCACCGTTCGCCTCATGGGGGAGAGGGGCGCGGCCAGGAACAGGAAGTGGAAGTTGATGTCTTGCTCGCTCGCGCGGTCGGGACGGGCAGCCAGGAAACCTACGAGTTAACGGCGGATTTCCAAGGGTCCCTCACGGTGACGGTGCGCGGGGCGCCCTTCACGGCGTTCGCGGTGGGCTCGTACCACGAGAGTCGGAAACCGGGCGAGTTGCGGAAGCGACAGATCACGGTCCGGCAACTCGACGTCCCCTTCCTGCTGCGGCCATTCACCGGATCGGTCAAGGACCTCATTGAGAAGAAAACCGAACTGCAGTCCGACAACCCTGCCACGTTCAGCGGGCATGATATCTTCCTTCTGGAAGAGCAGCCTGGAGGCCGCTACGTGTTGTCAGGCGTGCATCGCTACATTGTCGATGAGGCCATCGATCGCTATGGCGGAGGCGCCAACAAGACGAACATTGCATTCCGCCGGAACATTGCAAAGTGGCTCTTCACGGCCCCGACGATGCGCCCCTGGATCGTCCGCCCCGGGCCTCCGTACGCGCTCCGCACACTCATCGACGACCAGGGACTCATCTACAATCTTGAACTCTTCTACGATTGGGGCCAGCTCGGGAGCCGAGTGTCCTACGTTGTCGTCCAGGGGAAATCCGTCTGGCGTGAGATCGTCACGGATACCATGACCGACCTCTCCGGCATCGGCCACGTGGAGGGTCAGATGACCCTCACGTTCTCAAACCATTGTCTGAACTGCCGTCCCTAATCCCACAACATTCGCCACCTCATAGGATCCCTGCACGCGAGGCGCTCGGGCGGACCGAGCGCTCCCCTCACTGAACCTCACGGGTTCGCCGACCGCACGCGTGCGAGGCCGGCCGCTGCGCCATCGACCAGAAATCCGACATCACTTGAGAAGGTGACGAATCGCATTCCCCGACCGATCCACGCGCGCAGAGCGTCGGGGTCGGTGAGATGGATCCCAGGGGCAACCGCAGCATGCCGACAGACCTGGATGGTGCGCTCGAGCGCCTCGACGAGCACCGGATGATCAAACCGCCCCGGATGGCCCAGACTGTGAGAGAGATCGGAAGGTCCGACGAACACGGCGTCGACGCCTGGTACAGCGACCACTTCGGGGAGGCGGGCGAGAGCCGCAGCCGTCTCCAGTTGGATCACCACCGTGGTGTACTCGTTCGCCTCCGCAGTGTACTCTTCGGGATCGCGCTGCCGGTAGCGGCTATGCGCCCGGCGCAGCGCGACCCCACGCTCACCCAGCGGTCGGTATTTTGCGAAGCGGACGAGCTGCTCGACCTGTTCGGGGCGCTCGATCTGCGGGGCCAGCACCCCGGCAGCCCCGGCCTCGAGTGGCCGGAGGATGGCGGCGCGGTCGTGCCAGGACACGCGCACAATGGCGGCGATCCCCGCACCATGGCTCGCCAGCACGATCCCAGCCACCGACTCCATGTTGAAGCTTCCGTGTTCCATGTCGATCACCAAGAAGTCGAACCCGGCGGTCGCGACCATCTGCGCGATGGTGGGACTCCACACCTCGGAGATCATGGTCCCGATAACGGTCTGGCCGTTGCGAAGCGCTCCGCGGAGCGCGCGTCCGTCCATAGCTCCCCCTCAGATCATGACTGCGGCGTGCCCCGCCTGGAGCAGGTGGAACACACGTGATCCCCTGCCCTGGTACCGATCACGCTACCGTAAGCACCGCAGCTCCTGTGATCTCGCCCCGCCGGAGGGCGAGCAACGCCTGGTTGGCCTCCTCCAAGGGAAACACCGATGTCTCGACCCGGACCGGAATGCGGGCCGCGAGATCGAGGAACTCTCGGGCATCCTGTCGCGTACAGTTACTGACGCTCCGGAGCGTGCGTTCCCAGTACAGCCAGGCATAGTCGAACGCCGGGATTTGGCCTAAGTGGATCGCGTTGATCGCGACCGTGCCCCCCCGCCGTACCGCTTGCAGCGCCTGAATGACGACCGCCCCGGAAGGCGCGAAGACGATCGCGCTGTCAAGCTCCTGCGGAGGCTGGTCGGCGGGCCCGCCGACCCAGGCCGCCCCGAGGGAGGCCGCGAGCCGTTGATGGGCCGGCTGGCGGGTCACGACAGAGACCGCACAGTCCCAAAAGCGCGCCACCTGAATCGCAAGGTGCGCCGAGGCGCCAAAACCATAGAGGCCGACTCGACTCTGCGGGCGGACCCCGGCCAGATGCAGAGCGCGATAGCCGATAATACCAGCACACAACAGCGGCGCGGCCGCCGTATCTGCAAACTGCGGGGGGAGCGGGAACACGTAGTCGGCCCTAGCGACCATGTATTCGGCGTATCCGCCGTCGACATGATAGCCAGTGAACTGCGCTTGCAGGCACAGGTTCTCCTCCCCACGCTGGCAGAACGCACACCGCCCACAGGCGGCGAACAACCACGCCACGCCCACTCGAGCCCCCCGCTCAAGCGTGCTGACATCGTCGGCGACCGCCTCGACGATCCCCACCACTTGATGCCCCGGGATGCGAGGCAACCCTTGAGGTGCGAGGTCGCCTTCGACGATGTGGAGATCCGTGTGACACACCCCGCACCGCAACACCTTGATGAGGGCGCATCCCGCAGGGAGTGGGGGCACAGGGCGTTCCTCCAACGTGAGCGGACGGCTATCCGCGGGACAGGGCACGTGGAGGACCATCGCGCGCATGCCCGGAAAGTTCCCCGCCGTACACGCTCATCCCTTGACCGACGCGCTCCGCGATTGCGAGCGCCCAGCCGCCGAAGGGCGTGGTGCTCCGAGAACGAACCTTCACGGGTGTGAGACTCGGGATAGTCACGCTGGCGGCGGTCGTCTTGTTTGCAGTGGCCTGCGGGCAGAGCGGGGAGGCGTCGCTGGTGGACTATCGCGACCCCCGCAGCGGGTTTGTTGTCCGCCATCCAGCCAGATGGATCATCTCTGCGGACCCAACGCGGTCGCTTCTCTGGGTTGTCCCTCCGGCTTTCGCCCAAGAGCCCGCCACTGCTCCCGAGTTCATCCTGGTCCTAACCCGAGCCGCAACGGCCCAACTGGATGAGGCTGGACGACGTGAGGCCCTCTTCACCCTGGTGAGCATCCACGGCGTCTCGGAATTTCGTCGAGATGCGCGGGCAACTCCAACACTGTTCTGGGACCGTTTTGAGGTGACAGGGGCGTCAGGGACCATCGAGTGGGCGTCGGCCGGGGTCGTCGTCACGGGTGACCGCGGCTTTCATGTGCTGGTCTGCGCGAAACCTTTTGCGCAGTGGCGAACGGGACAACAGCAGTGTGCGGAGGTGGTCGCGACCTTTCAGCCAGGCCCCCTCGCTCGGTAACTCGTCCTCGCACTGGTAGGGGGAATCAGTGCGTGTCTGCCGGACTTGGCTGCCCTCCTGTCCCGCAGGCAGGATCGCCTGCGGCTGGCCACGGACCCGGACGGACGCTCCGGGTGCGGACGGTCAACCCAGGATCGGAGCCGCCGCGCGAGCACCCCGTGCCGCTTGCAACTTCCGGTAGACGAAGGCGTTCGCCACCAACGAGGTTGGGCCGGTCCACAACAATCCAATCACCAGCGCGAGGGCGCCGAGGGCGTTGATGAGGAGGAGCAGAATGGAAAACAAGGACAAGTTCCACGCCGAACCCCGGGTTAGTTCCCAACTTTCTCTGAGTGCAGCAACCGGACCGAGCTTCTTATCCACGATCACGTAGGTGACCAGGGAGAGCCGAATCCCAAGGATGATGCCAGGGATCACCAGGAGCACGAAACCAATACCGGTCACTATGGCTGACAAGATGAAGGCGACAAAGAAGCTCAGTACCTGCCCAAAGTTCGCGCTGAAGAGGTCCGCGACACTGGGCTTCTCGTTGTCAGTGAATCGTAACCCGACCCGTACCAAGCCGAGGGCGGTGACAATTGACAGGACTCCGACTGCTATGCTAATCCCTAGCGTCAAGAGGATCTCAAACGGCGTGCGGCCGGGCGGCACAAGTCGTGGCGGAACGAAGGCTACGACGAAATAGACACAATATATCAGAAAGAAGAACCAAAAGTTTCGTTTCGCTGTCTCCCACCCAAACCGAATCGCTTCCCCTTTGGAGAACGCACGCGGCGTCATTTGATCATCCCCCACCCAGCCAGGTCACGCGCTAGCATGCGGCCGGAGCGGCCAAATTGCCAGCGTGATTCGATGACCGAGATGGATTCCCTGCCCCTGAGGCGTGGGCGGCACCCGTAGGGTTCTGAAGATGCTGAGGACGACCTGGGGGCGAACTCCAATCCCGGAGCGCGATATGCTCTGTGGCGGAGCCTACCGGACGGGAGCGCGATACTGCTTGAAGGCGTTTGCCATTCGGGCCAGGCCTTCCCGAATATTGTCGACGCTATTGGCGTACGAGAGGCGCAAGTACCCTTGGCCATGCGCGCCAAACGCGGTCCCTGAGAGGACGGCGACGCCCGCGTCTGTGAGGAGGAAGTCTGCAAGCCGCTTGCCGTCGGCATCGATCCGGCTCACGTTCGGGAAGACGTAGAACGCCCCCGACGGCACGGCGCAGGTAACCCCCTCAATGGCGTTGAGCCCGGCAACGACGACATCGCGGCGGCGCCGGAACTCCGCCACCATCGCTCGCACCGGCTCCTGGGGCCCGCGCAGCGCCGCGATCCCCGCAAGCTGAGTAAACGCCGCAGCACAAGAGTTCGAGTTGACCATGAGCTGCGTCATCTTGGCCGCCAGCGCCGGGGGCATGACCCCGAACCCCAGCCGCCATCCCGTCATCGCATACGCCTTGGAGAACCCATCGAGGAGAATCGTCCGGTCCTTCATCCCCGGCAGGCTGGCGATGCTCTGATGAGCGCCGTCGTAGGTGATCTGCCAGTAAATCTCATCCGCGAGCACCGTAACGGACGACGCCGCCACCGCTTCGGTAATCGCACGCAGATCATCGCCAGTGAGCATCGACCCACACGGGTTATGCGGAGAGTTCAAGATGAGCAGCTTGGTTCGGGGGGTGATCAATCGGCGCAGTTCGTCTGGATCAAACCTGAACCCGCGCGCTTCGCGCAGCGGGAGCGGGCGCGCGATGCCCCCGGCAAACCGGGCGACCGACTCGTAGATCGGGTAGCCCGGGTCGGGATAGATTACTTCATCCCCAGGGTTCACCAGGGCAAGGATCGCAAACAGCATGATCGGCTTGCTGCCGGGGGTGATGACGACCTCCGTGGGATCCACGGGGATGCGTCGCGTCCGCGCGACGAACTCCGCGACCGCTTCGCGGGCCTCAAAGAGCCCTGCGGAGGGAGTGTAGTGCGTGAACCCGTCCCGGAGCGCCTTGATCGCGGCATCCTTGATGTGGGGAGGGGTGTCGAAATCGGGTTCTCCGATCTCGAGATGAATGACCGACTTCCCAGCCCGTTCGAGTTCCTTCGCTCGCGCGAGCACCTCGAACGCGCCTTCGGTCCCCAGCACACTCATCCGGTCCGCAAACTGCGGTTCAGTCACTGCCCTCCCTCCCCTTACACCCAAGTAGTACCGGTGTTCATTCCATCCGCCGCTATGGGGTTCCTGTAATTCGCGTACCGGTCGTCCCCGCAAGTGCGCGCTCGATCCCCGCGGGAGAAGTGATCAACACTGAGGCACCCCCCGCCTCGATGAACCGGATCGCCGCCAACACTTTGGGGCCCATGCTTCCTGGCGGAAAGTGCCCTTGGCTCAGGTACGCCTTTGCCTCAGCCACGGTCATCGACGACAGCTCGTGGTAATCGGGCTTGCCGAAGTTTAGCGCAATCCGCTCGACGGCGGTCGAAATGAGCAAGAGATCCGCCCCGATCGATTGCGCCAGCAACGCCGTGGCGAAATCCTTGTCAATCACTGCCTCCACGCCATGCAGGGTCCCATCAGACCGCCGGACGACGGGGATCCCGCCCCCACCCGCGGCGATGACGACGATGCCCTGGTGGACCAGCCCCTTGATGATCAACCGCTCCACAATTTCTGTGGGGAGAGGGGACGGCACGACCCGCCGCCACCCCCGCCCGGCGTCCTCGGTCATCTGCCAGCCTCGATCCCGTTGGAGCCGTTCCGCGGCGTCGGCGCGATAGAAGGGCCCAATCGGCTTCGTTGGGCGATGAAACGCCGGATCGTCTTGATCGACCACCGTCTGGGTCACCACCGACGCGATCCGCTTGCGGATACCCCGCCGCCGCAACTCATTCCCCAGTGCCTGCTGGAAGAGGTACCCTATCGACCCCTGGGTCTGGGCACCGAGCACATCGAGCGGCAGTGGAGGGGCGGCGGGACCGGCGAGCTCGGACCGGAGGAGATTGAAGCCCACCTGGGGGCCGTTCCCGTGCGTGAGGACCACCTCCCACCCGGTCGCGAGCATGGCGCCTAAGTGGGCGCACGTCTCCTGGAGGGCCTCGATCTCGCCGGCCACGGTAGGGTGGGCTTCATCTTTGATGAGGGAGTTCCCCCCGACAGCGACGACGGCAACTGGCACGGGCGCGGACTCCGACCTGGGGGCTTTGGCGCATCCCCTCCTTTCGGCGTATCGGGTGAACCCCCTCCCCTGCGGGCAAGGTCACGTGTTCACCCCAGGGGGAGAGGGTTGAGCAGACCTACCCGGCTCACAAAACGCCTCGCCGGTCAGGGCGAAATCTCCCTGATCTTCAACGCCTAGCAGGGATTGAGGCGGTGTCTTTCGAAAGCATTCCATCCCCAGAAGGACCCCCTGGATAAACCCGCTTCAATGGTGGTGTTACAGGTCAAGACACAAACACGGCGGCCTTGAGTGCATGGGCCTTGCCTCCGATGCACGCCTGAGATCCAAATGACACGCCGGGAGATCCAGTGAGAAAGGAAAAGGGGTTGAGTAGTCGCGTCAACAACCCGACTGCGACGCGCGGGGCCAGAAGGGTGTCGGGCTGACGACCAATCGCAGAGTCTACACTGTACGAGGCGGGGGCACGGGGTTTGAGTATGCGTAAACGCAAACCTGCGGGGGGGTAGAAGGACTATGCGTCGGTGGCTATCCGCGATTGTTGCAATCCTCCTGATTGGTTCAATGTCCATCATCTCTGTGACGGCGGCAGACCCTACCACCGATCTCTCGCACAAGGGGACGCTCGACGACCCAAGCGATCCGAGCGATCTAGACCAAGCTAGTCGTTCCTATGCCCCGGTCACCGTCATCGTGCAGTTGGCCGATCCACCGATCGCCGTCCGATACGGCACGCGCGCGAAAGGCCTTGGCAACCAAGGACAGCAAGGCGAGGTCCAGAACTACGATGCGCAGCTGAACGATCGCCAGACCGAATTTGAGGGATCGCTGCACAGCGTCAGTCCCGGGGCGAGGGTCCACAGCCGCTACCGCACCGTCTTCAACGGGATGGCGATTACGCTGCCCGGCTGGGACATTCCGGTCTTGCGACGGTTGGAGGGGCTCAAGTCGGTCGCCCTGAATCGTCGCATCCGCCAAGAGTTGAACGTCAGCGTCCCGTTGATCAACGCGCCCGCGTTGTGGGCTGCCCTCCCCGGCGGGGCCGCCAACGCGGGCGCAGGGATGAAGATTGGCATCATTGACGGTGGCATCGACATTCGGAACCCCATGTTTTCCGACACAGGCTATATCGCGCCGACAGGGTTCCCCCGACCCGCAGGCTGCGCCTACACCAACAAGAAGGTGATTGTGGCCCGAGGATACTTCGGCGGACCCTCGACCTGCGAGCTTGCGAAGCCCGCGGATTTTGGGCACGGGAACCATGTGGCAGGTATTGCCGGAGGGAATGGGAGCACTACGACAACGGTGCAGGGCGTCCCGTTCACCCTCGGCGGGGTCGCCCCGAGAGCGTACTTGGGCAACTACAATGTCTTCCCCAATTGCGTCCCGCCACCGCCGGCTCCCCCACCGACTGCGTGCAGCACTGGCTCCAACCAGATCATAGATGCTCTCGATGAAGCTGTCCGGGACGGCATGGATGTCATCAACATGAGCATTGGTGGACAACCGGGCGGGCCGTCTGATCCTCAGGTCGTCGCAACAAACAACGCGGTTCGCGCCGGGGTCGTCGTCGCGGTGGCGGCGGGCAACAACGGCCCAGATGACTCCTCGATTACCTCACCTGGGACTGCCGAGCTCGCGATTACTGTCGGGTCCAGTACGAACCCTCATTTTGTCGGGCAGCGCGTGGTAGCGAACGCACCGGCCACTCCCCCTCGGCCAGCACCGATGGGCGGCGCCGCGGGCGATTTCGCAACCTTCTCCTCGACGATTGACAGGGACTTCGTCTGGTGGGGGACCGCGTTCCCCCTCGATGAGTTCGCATGCGACCCGTCCGCTTACCCCGGCGTGGACCCGAAGGTAGCAGGGAAGATCGTGTTGATACAACGCGGTGGGTTCTGTGCGTCCATCACGTTTACCACAAAGATCAGGAACGCGCAAACCTCCGGAGCGGTAGGGGTGATTGTCTTCAACAACGTCGCTGGGGACCCCACGGCGATGGCCTACGATGCAACCGTCCCCATCTCCAGCCAACCTACCATTCCCGCCCTCATGGTGAGCTTCGAAAATGGGGTCGCCTTGAAAAACTGGGCCACGGCCTTCCCTGGACCTCCATCAGGGCCTTTTGGGCAGCTGCACGTTGACCTCGGCTTTACGGAAAATCTAAGCAACAACCAAGATATCATCGCAGGCAGCAGCGGACGCGGACCGACTGCCATAGACAACTTGCTCAAACCGGACGTTACGGCCCCCGGTGTCAACATCCTCTCGGCTGCCGCGATGGGGGATAACTTCAACCGGTTCATTTTCATGCAGGGAACGAGTATGGCGAGCCCCCACGTTGCAGGCTCTGCAGCGTTGCTGAAGCAGCTCCACCCCTTGTGGACTCCGCAGGACATCAAATCCGCGCTGATGAGCACCGCCTGGCGCCCCGTGTGGTCGGAATCTGTCGTCGTGAGGACCCCCGCAGGGGCAATGACGCGAGGTGCAGGTCGGATCAACCTCGCGCTCGCGAAGGATTCCCGGGCGACGTTCGATCCAGCAAGCCTGAGCTTCGGCACCATCCCCCAATCGGCCACCCGGACGGCCACCGTGATCGTGAAAGGCGTCGACGGGGGCGGGAACTGGACTGCGGGGGTGTCTCCGCTGACCAGGCCCGACGGATCCGCTGCCCCTCCCGACGTGGTGGCGACTGTGACCCCCACCAGCGCGTTCTCTCTCGCGACGGGGACCACGGTTGCGCTCACTATCACGGTGACGGTCCCATCTGGTGCGGTTGGCGTGTATGAAGGCGATGTTGTGCTCACCGGATTGACGACTCTCCGGCTCCCCTTCTGGCTGTCGGTTGGCCCGTCACAGCCGCCGACGCAGGACTTCGCGCTGTCCGCCGCTCCGTCGTCCCAGACGGTGCTTCGCGGAACCAGCACCAGCTACACGGTGACCGTGACGCCCTCGGGAGGGTTCGCCGGGACCGTAACCTTCTCGGCGGCCGGGTTGCCGAGCGGCGCCAGCGCCAGCTTCAATCCGTCGTCGGTCAGCACCACAGGATCTACGACGATGACCGTATCAACCACCACCAACACGCCGCTCGGAAGCTCTGCGGTGACGATCACCGGGACCAGCACCTTCCTGACCCGGACGAGCTCGGTCACGCTGGTCGTGAGTGCGTCGCCGCCGCCGTCGGATTTCGCGCTGTCCGCCGCTCCGTCGTCCCAGACGGTGCTTGTCGGAGCCAGTACCACCTATACGGTGACCGTGACGCCCTCGGGAGCGTTCGCCGGGACCGTAGCCTTCTCTGTGACCGCTGGGTTGCCGGGCGGCGCCAGCGCCAGCTTTACCCCGGCGTCGATCAGTACCTCAGGATCTACGACGATGACCGTCTCGACCAGCGCCACCACGCCAGGCGGAACCTATTCGTTGACGATCACCGGGACCAGCGCCAATCCCGTCCTGACCCGCTCGAGCTCAGTGACGCTGGTCGTGAATGCGTCGCCGACACCGGACTTCGCGCTGTCCGCCGGTCCGTCGTCCCAGACGGTGCTTGCCGGAGCCAGTACCACCTATACGGTGACCGTGACGGCCGCGGACGCCGGGGCCGTGACCTTCTCGGCGGCCGGGTTGCCGAGTGGCGCCAGCGCCAGCTTCAACCCGCCGTCGATCAGCACCGTAGGATCTACGACGATGACCGTATCGACCAGCGCCACCACGCCGGCCGGAACCTATCCGGTGACGATCACCGGGACCAGCACCAATCCCGTCCTGACCCGCACGAGCTCGGTGACGCTGGTCGTGGTCGCGTCGCCGACGCCGGACTTCGCGCTGTCCGCCGGTCCGTCGTCCCAGACGGTGCTTCGCGGAGCCAGTACCACCTATACGGTGACCGTGACGCCCTCGGGAGGGTTCACCGGGACCGTCACCTTCAGTGCAGGCGGGTTGCCGAGCGGCGCCAGCGCCAGCTTCAACCCGGCGTCGATCACCACCTCAGGCTCTACGATGATGACCGTATCGACCACCACCAGCACGGTGCTCGGAAGCTCTGCGGTGACGA